>OCJN01000114.1_pt1 | contig 37908 bp, 33 predicted proteins | sample 1480731 | NCBI WGS metagenome assembly OCJN01 (sample SAMN05301479, study PRJEB22388) | human skin metagenome | isolation source: Infant 1 DOL 23 skin | host: Homo sapiens | place: USA: Pittsburgh, Magee-Womens Hospital of UPMC | collected 2013/2014 | reverse complement strand
CTCATCTCTAGTATAACAAAAAAGCCATCAATTTGATGACTTTTTCAGTAGGCTCGATTGATGCAGCCTTTTCTTTTTATTTGAGATAGCGTTGAAGGAATTCTTTTGTACGGTCTTCTTTAGGATTGGTGAAGAGGTCTTCTGGTTTGCCTTTTTCAGCAATCACACCCTTATCCATAAAGATAACACGGTGAGAGACATCACGGGCGAATTCCATTTCATGGGTTACGACAATCATAGTCAAGCCTTCCTGAGCCAGATCTTGCATGATTTTGAGGACCTCTCCAACCATTTCTGGATCGAGAGCTGATGTTGGTTCATCAAAGAGAATAGCGTCAGGATTCATTGAAAGGGCACGAGCGATGGCCACACGTTGTTTTTGACCACCTGAGAGTTGTTTCGGTTTTGCTTGCCAGTAGCGTTCTCCCATGCCGACCTTTTCAAGGTTTTCTTTGGCGATCTTTTCAGCTTCTGTACGTTCGCGTTTAAGGACAGTCGTCTGAGCGACAATTGTGTTTTCAAGTACGTTAAGATTTTCAAAGAGGTTAAAGGATTGGAACACCATCCCTAGTTTTTCACGGTATTGCGTGAGGTCATAGCCTTTTTCGAGGACGTTTTGTCCATGATAAAGAATTTGTCCATCAGTTGGCGTTTCAAGTAGGTTAATGGAGCGTAGGAAGGTCGATTTCCCGCTTCCAGAGCTTCCGATGATAGAGATGACCTCTCCCTTGTGGACAGTGAGTGAAATGTCTTTTAGCACTTCGTTTTGGCCATAGGATTTTTTGAGGTGTTTAATTTCAAGGATTGCTTGTGTCATTATTTCAAATCCTCCGTTTGCATTTGGTTAGCACCTGTAGTATAGGTATCCATGTCCATGCGGCGTTCGATGAAGCGTAGGATACGTGTTACGGTGAAGGTGAGGACAAAGTAAATCACGGCGATGATTGTAAATGTCTGGAAGTATTGATAGGTTTGCGTTGCCACTGTATTTCCTGAGAAATAAAGTTCGACAACAGAGATAACGTTCAATACAGATGTATCTTTGATATTGATGACAAATTCATTACCAGTTGCTGGTAGGATGTTACGGACTACCTGAGGTAGGACAATCTTACGCATGGTTTGGTTATGAGTCATACCAAGAGCAGTCGCAGCTTCAAATTGTCCCTTATCAACTGCTAGGATACCACCACGGACGATTTCAGTCATGTAGGCACCGGTATTGATTGAAACGATGAAGATAGCAGCCAGTGTACGGTCAAGGTTGATCCCGAAAGCTTGGGCAGTTCCATAGTAGATAACCATTGATTGAACAATCATTGGCGTACCACGGAAAATTTCAATGTAGACGTTGAGAATCCAGCCGACTAGTTTTTGTAGGCCGTAGATAGCTTTATTTTCAGAGAGGGGAGCAGTACGGAAAACACCAATGGCAAGACCGATAATGAGACCTATGATGGTTCCGACGATAGAGATTAAAAGAGTGATACCAGCACCACGCAAGAGTTGTTGCCAGTTTTCAGAAAGAATTTTAGCGACTTGGCTAAAGAAACTACTGCTAGTCTCTTCAGTTGTTGTAGCTTCGGCAGGTTGTTCCTTGATCATACGATCCATCAAGGCAACTTGGTCATCTTTTGAAATAGTTTCAATGCTGGCATTGATTTGGCTAATACGATTGTCATCTTTACGAAGTCCGATGGCGATAGCTGTATCTTCTTCCCCAGTCTTGAAACCTGGTTCTACTTGGACCATCTTAAACTTAGAGTTAGCAGCTTCAGCAGTCAGAGCTTCTGGGCGTTCAGAAACATAAGCATCGATGACACCAGCCTCAAGAGCTTGGCGCATTTGAGCGAAGTCTCCCATAGCTGTTTCTTTTTTAGCACCTGTGATTTGTGCAATCAAGTCATAAAGGTAGACACCTTGTTGAGAAGTGATTTTGGCACCGTTAAAGTCCTCCAAAGATTTGGCATTTGCATAGGCAGAATCTTTTTTGACAAGCAAAACTGGTTCGCTAGTGTAGTAACTGCTTGAAAAGGCAATTTCTTGTTTGCGTTCGGCAGTTGGACTCATACCTGCGATAATCATGTCAATCTTACCAGAAGTAAGGGCAGGGACTAGACCTTCCCACTTTGTTTTAACAACTAAAGGTTCTTTACCTAAGTCCTTAGCGATTTTCTTGGCGATTTGAACATCGTATCCGTTAGCATACTGGTTAGTCCCATCGATTTTGACAGCCCCATTGCTATCATCATCCTGAGTCCAGTTAAAGGGAGCATATGCTGCTTCCATCCCGATGCGTAAATATTCATCGGCTTGGGCAACATTGACAAGTCCCAGCATCAGCAAGAGACTTGTGAAAATAGATAAGTATATTTTTCTCATGATTTCTCCTATTTCTAATCTATTAAAAAATAACTGTCTCCTATTTTATCGAAAAAAACTCTATTTTTCAATATAGGTAAGCCCTTACTTGAGAAAAAATGATATAATGATAGCAAAGATAAAAAGGGGGCTTAGTTGATGAAAAAAACTTTTTTCTTACTGGTGTTAGGCTTGTTTTGCTTTCTTCCACTCTCTGTTTTTGCCATTGATTTCAAGATAAACTCTTACCAAGGGGATTTGTATATTCATGCAGACAATACAGCAGAATTTAGACAAAAGATAGTTTATCAGTTTGAGGAGGACTTTAAGGGCCAAATCGTAGGACTTGGACGTGCTGGCAAGATGCCTAGTGGATTTGACATTGATCCTCATCCAAAGGTTCAGGCTGCGAAAAATGGTGCTGAACTAGCAGACGTTACTAGCGAAGTGATAGAAGGAGCAGATGGTTATACTGTTAAAGTTTATAATCCAGGTCAAGAAGGCGACACAGTTGAAGTTGACCTCGTTTGGAACTTAAAGAATTTGCTTTTCCTTTATGATGATATCGCTGAATTAAATTGGCAACCTTTAACAGATAGTTCAGGGACTATTGGAAAGTTTGAATTTCATGTAAGGGGAGACAAGGGGGCTGAAAAACTCTTTTTCCATACAGGCAAACTTTTTAGAGAGGGAACGGTTGAAAAGAGTAATCTTGATTATACTATTCGTTTGGACAATCTTCCAGCTAAGCGTGGAGTTGAATTGCATGCCTACTGGCCTCGAACCGATTTTGCTAATGCTACGGATCAGGGATTGAAAGGGAATCGTTTAGAAGAGTTTAATAAGATAGAAGACTCGATTGTTAAAGAAAAAGAGCAAAGTAAACAACTCGTTACGTGGGTGTTTCCTTCGATACTTTCCATCTCCTTGTTATTGAGTATTTGCTTTTATTTTATTTATAGAAGAAAGACCACTCCTTCGATCAAATATGCCAAAAATCATCGTCTTTATGAACCACCAATGGAATTAGAGCCTATGGTTTTATCAGAAGCAGTCTACTCGACCTCCTTGGAGGAAGTGAGTCCTCTAACTAAAGGAGCTGGAAAATTCACCTTTGACCAACTTATTCAAGCTACCTTGCTAGATGTGATAGACCGTGGGAATGTCTCTATCATTTCAGAAGGAGATGCAGTTGGCTTGAGGCTAGTAAAAGAAGATGGTTTGTCCAGTTTTGAGAAAGACTGTCTAAATCTGGTTTTTTCAGGCAAAAAAGAAGAAACTCTTTCCAATTTGTTTGCGGATTACAAGGTATCTGATAGTCTTTATCGTAGAGCAAAAGTCTCTGATGAAAAACGGATTCAAGCAAGAGGGCTTCAACTCAAATCTTCTTTTGAAGAAGTATTGAAAGAGATGCAAGAAGGGGTGAGAAATCGAGTTTCTTTCTGGGGGCTTCCGGATTATTATCGTCCCTTGAATGGTGGAGAAAAGGCCTTGCAAGTGGGGATGGGACTCTCTACTATCCTACCCCTATTTATCGGATTTGGTTTGTTCTTGTACAGTTTGGATGTTTATGGCTATCTTTTCCTCCCCTTGCCTATACTTGGCTTTCTAGGTTTGGTTTTGGCTGTTTTCTATTATTGGAAGCTTCGATTAGATAATCGTGATGGTGTCCTAAATGAAGCAGGGGCAGAAGTCTACTATCTCTGGACCAGTTTTGAAAATATGTTGCGTGAGATTGCACGATTGGATCAGGCTGAATTGGAAAGTATTGTGGTCTGGAATCGCCTCTTGGTCTATGCGACCTTATTTGGCTATGCGGACAAGGTTAGTCATTTGATGAAGGTTCATCAGATTCAAGTGGAAAATCCAGATATCAATCTCTATGTAGCATATGGCTGGCATAGTATGTTTTATCATTCAAGCGCGCAAATGAGCCATTATGCTAGTGTCGCAAATACAGCAAGTACCTACTCCGTATCTTCTGGAAGTGGAAGTTCTGGCGGTGGTTTCTCTGGAGGCGGAGGTGGTGGAAGTATCGGTGCCTTTTAAAGAGAGCTATCACTGGCTGAAAAAATATGCTATAATGGAAGATAGAAAAAGGAGTAATCTATGTATCTTATTGAAATTTTAAAATCTATCTTCTTCGGGATTGTTGAAGGAATTACGGAATGGTTGCCCATTTCCAGTACAGGCCACTTGATTTTAGCAGAGGAATTTATCCAATACCAAAATCAGAATGAATCTTTTATGTCCATGTTTAATGTCGTGATTCAGCTTGGTGCTATTTTAGCGGTTATGGTCATTTACTTTAATAAACTAAATCCCTTTAAACCAAGTAAAGACAAGCAGGAAGTTCGTAAGACTTGGAGACTGTGGTTGAAGGTCTTGGTTGCCACTTTACCTTTGCTTGCCGTCTTTAAATTTGATGATTGGTTTGATACTCACTTCCATAATATGGTTTCAGTTGCTCTCATGTTGATTATTTATGGGATTGCCTTTATCTATTTGGAAAAGCGAAATAAAGCTCGTGCTATTGAACCAAGTGTAACAGAGTTGGACAAGCTTCCTTATACGACAGCCTTCTATATCGGTCTTTTCCAAGTTCTTGCCCTTTTACCAGGAACTAGCCGTTCTGGAGCAACGATTGTCGGTGGTTTGTTAAATGGAACTAGTCGTTCTGTTGTGACAGAATTTACCTTCTATCTTGGAATTCCTGTTATGTTCGGAGCTAGTGCATTAAAGATTTTCAAATTTGTAAAAGCAGGACAACTCTTGAGCTTTGGGCAATTGTTCTTGCTCTTGGTTGCGATGGGAGTAGCTTTTGCAGTCAGCATGGTGGCTATTCGTTTCTTGACCAGTTATGTGAAAAAACACGACTTTACCCTTTTCGGTAAATACCGCATCGTACTCGGTAGTGTTTTGCTACTTTACAGTTTTGTCCGTTTATTTGTATAAGAAAAACCTTGAAGGGGCAACTCTTCAAGGTTTTATACTCTTCGAAAATCAAATTCAAACCACGTCAGCTTCGCCTTGCCGTACTCAAGTACAGCCTGCGGCTAGCTTCCTAGTTTGCTCTTTGATTTTCATTGAGTATTAAAATCCTGTCACTGTAATTCCTAACAGGCGGACACCTCTTTCTTTCTCGCTTAACTCTTCATAGAGTTGCAGGGCTATTTGGCTTATCTGGCTAGCATCCTGTGTTTTTTGGGCCAGACTTTTTCGTTTAGTAAGAGTTGAAAAGTCCTCGTAGCGGATTTTCAAAATGACAATTTTTCCAGCTTTTTCTTGTTGATGTAGATTGAGAGCAACTCTTTCTGATAGAAGAGTCAGCTCTTTTTTGATATCTTCCTCGGCACGGAGAATCTTCCCGTAGGTTTTCTCCTTCCCGATTGATTTACGGATGCGATTGGATTTGACTGGGGAATTGTGGATGCCACGAGCCTTTCGATAAAGGTCATAACCCAGTCTACCAAAACGGTCTATCAGAGTCACTTCAGGAACTTCAAGTAGGTCAGCGCCAGTAAAAACTCCCATTTGATGCAGACGTTCCACCGTCTTTTTTCCTACTCCATGAAACTTGGAAATATCCATTTGTTTGAGAAAATCTTCAGCTTCTTCAGGTAAAATCACTGTCAGGCCATGTGGTTTTTGATAATCGCTAGCCATTTTAGCTAAGAATTTGTTGTAAGAAACGCCGGCAGAAGCAGTTAGATGGAGTTCTTGCCAGATATCCTCTTGAATGAGGCGAGCGATTTTGACAGCTGACTTGATACCGAGTTTATTTTCTGTTACATCCAAATAGGCTTCGTCAATACTCATAGGTTCAATCAAATCTGTATAGCGCTTAAAAATAGCTCGAATCTGGAGTCCCACAGATTTGTATTTCTCATAATTTCCTGAGATGAAGACGGCTTGGGGACAACGCTCATAGGCTTCCTTAGAGCTCATGGCTGAATGGACACCAAAAGCTCGCGCCTCATAGCTACAAGTAGAAACGACACCACGCCCACCTGTTTGCCGAGGGTCACTGCCTATAATGACAGGTTTTCCTCTGAGTTTAGGATTATCCCTGATTTCTACCGCAGCAAAAAAGGCATCCATGTCAATATGGATGATTTTTCTTGACAAATCATTTAACAAAGGAAAAATCAACATGCCTAGCCCCCTTTTTACTGCTTATTTTCTTTTATTATACCCTTTTTTCTGAAAAAAGGGAAAAAGGGTATATTTTTTTCAAAAATATAATACAGTTTGGAACAAAACATAGACTGTTTTAGAAAAGAAAGTGTAAAAATAGGGATTTTCCACTTGTTGAAAACGATTACTGTATGGTATACTTATCTCATGAATGTAACAGATGGTTGTTACTAGAAAGAAAAAAGAGGACATTAACATGGTTGTTAAGACAGTTGTTGAAGCACAAGATATTTTTGATAAAGCTTGGGAAGGCTTCAAAGGCGTAGATTGGAAAGAAAAAGCAAGTGTATCACGCTTCGTACAAGCTAACTACACACCTTACGATGGAGACGAAAGCTTCCTTGCAGGACCAACAGAACGTTCACTTCACATCAAAAAAATTGTAGAAGAAACTAAGGCACACTACGAAGAAACTCGTTTCCCAATGGACACTCGTCCAACATCTATTGCTGACATTCCAGCAGGATTTATCGATAAAGAAAACGAAGTTATCTTCGGTATCCAAAACGATGAACTCTTCAAATTGAACTTCATGCCAAAAGGTGGTATCCGTATGGCTGAAACTACTTTGAAAGAAAATGGATACGAACCAGATCCAGCTGTTCATGAAATCTTTACTAAATATGTAACAACAGTTAACGACGGTATCTTCCGTGCCTACACTTCAAACATTCGTCGCGCTCGTCACGCTCACACTGTAACTGGTCTTCCAGATGCATACTCACGCGGACGTATCATTGGTGTTTACGCACGTCTTGCTCTTTACGGTGCAGACTACTTGATGCAAGAAAAAGTAAACGACTGGAACGCAATCGAAGAAATCGATGAAGAAACAATCCGTCTTCGTGAAGAAATCAACCTTCAATACCAAGCATTGCAACAAGTTGTTCGCTTGGGTGACCTTTACGGAGTTGACGTTCGCAAACCAGCGATGAACGTTAAAGAAGCTATCCAATGGGTTAACATCGCCTTCATGTCTGTCTGCCGTGTTATCAACGGTGCTGCTACATCTCTAGGTCGTGTGCCAATCGTATTGGACATCTTTGCAGAACGTGACCTTGCTCGTGGTACATTTACTGAATCAGAAATCCAAGAATTCGTTGATGATTTCGTTATGAAGCTTCGTACAGTTAAATTTGCTCGTACAAAAGCTTATGATCAATTGTACTCAGGTGACCCAACTTTCATCACAACTTCTATGGCTGGTATGGGTAACGACGGTCGTCACCGTGTTACTAAGATGGACTACCGTTTCTTGAACACTCTTGACAACATCGGTAACTCTCCAGAACCAAACTTGACAGTTCTTTGGACTGATAAATTGCCATACAACTTCCGTCGCTACTGTATGCACATGAGCCACAAACACTCTTCTATCCAATACGAAGGTGTAACAACAATGGCTAAAGACGGATATGGTGAAATGAGCTGTATCTCATGCTGTGTGTCTCCACTTGACCCAGAAAATGAAGAACAACGCCACAACATCCAGTACTTCGGTGCGCGTGTAAACGTATTGAAAGCCCTTCTTACTGGTTTGAACGGTGGTTACGACGATGTTCACAAAGACTACAAAGTATTTGATATCGAACCAATCCGTGACGAAGTTCTTGAATTTGAATCAGTTAAAGCTAACTTTGAAAAATCTCTTGACTGGTTGACTGACACTTACGTAGATGCTTTGAACATCATCCACTACATGACTGATAAGTACAACTACGAAGCTGTTCAAATGGCCTTCTTGCCAACTAAACAACGTGCAAACATGGGATTCGGTATCTGTGGATTTGCTAACACTGTTGATACATTGTCAGCTATCAAATACGCTACAGTTAAACCAATCCGTGACGAAAATGGCTACATCTACGATTACGAAACAATCGGTGAATACCCACGTTGGGGTGAAGATGACCCACGTTCAAACGAATTGGCAGAATGGTTGATCGAAGCTTACACTACTCGTCTACGTAGCCATAAACTTTACAAAGACGCAGAAGCTACAGTATCACTTTTGACAATCACATCTAACGTTGCTTACTCTAAACAAACTGGTAACTCACCAGTCCACAAGGGTGTATACCTCAACGAAGATGGTTCTGTGAACTTGTCTAAACTTGAATTCTTCTCACCAGGTGCTAACCCATCTAACAAAGCTAAAGGTGGATGGTTGCAAAACTTGAACTCACTTTCTAGCCTTGACTTTAGTTATGCAGCTGATGGTATCTCATTGACTACACAAGTATCACCTCGCGCTCTTGGTAAGACTCGTGACGAACAAGTTGATAACTTGGTAACAATTCTTGATGGTTACTTCGAAAACGGTGGACAACACGTTAACTTGAACGTTATGGACTTGAACGATGTTTACGAAAAGATCATGTCAGGTGAAGACGTTATCGTACGTATCTCTGGATACTGTGTAAACACTAAATACCTCACTCCAGAACAAAAAACTGAATTGACACAACGTGTCTTCCACGAAGTTCTTTCAATGGATGATGCCTTGGATGCGTTGAGCTAATCAAGTTCTTGAATAATGAAATAAGGAACCCTCGGTCAGTTGACTGAGGGTTGTTTTTTGGGATCTTAAATTCCTTAAGTCAGGTACTGAAATGTCTGACCAGGATTCAAAGATACTTGTAGAGTTGTAGGAGATACTTGAAAATAAAAACACCACACTTTGTATGGAACAAGGTGTGGTTATATTTTATCTCTTAGACCAAGTTCTCTTCATAAAGAGAAGGAGGATTGGGTAAATCTCCAAGCGGCCTGCAATCATTGCAAAGGAGAGGAGAATTTTTGAGATAGGACTAAAGATTGAGAAGCTAGAAGTGGTTCCTAGAATAGGTCCGATATTATTGAAACAGCTAAAGACAGCACTGGTAACGACCAGGAAATCATTGCTATCTAGGCTGACAATAAAGATAAGTGCTAGCAAAATCATAGAATAGATGACAAAGTACTTGAGAATTTTATGCTGGGTATCCTTGTCAATCACCGTTTTATTAACATGGAGGGTCAAAACACGGTGGGGCGATAAGATTGACAAAATTTGGTTTTTAGCAATTTTTGAAAGGATGAGGCCTCGAATAACCTTGAGTCCACCTGCGGTTGAACCAGCAGAACCACCGATTCCCATGAGGAAGAGGAGGATAAATTGGGAGAAGAGGGGCCAGTTAGTAATGTCTCCATATCCAAAACCAGTCGTCGTAATGATATTGGAAACCTGGAAGAAGGCCATTTCAAAGCTCTTGGAAAATCCTGGATAGAGATAGAGGGTATTGAGGCTAATCAAGCCTGTAGAAAGCAGTACAATGACCAAGTAAGCTCGAAGTTCTTCATCTCCAAAGAAGGCCTTGACGCGACGGAGCATGAGGTAGTAGTAGAGGTTGAAATTTACCCCAAAAACCAGAACTCCGATACTGACCAGATAGGTAATCAGTGAGCTGCCATAGTGGGCAATTCCGTCGTTATAGACGGTAAAGCCTCCAGTTCCCGCTGTCCCCATAGCAATGACAAAACTATCGTAGAGAGGCATACCGGCTAGATAATAGATGATGACAAAGAGGGAGAAGAGAGCTAGATAAAGGAGATAGAGAATCTGGGCAGTATTTTTGAGTTTGGATACAACCTTACCGAAAACAGGGCCAGGAACCTCAGCCTTCATCACTTCTAGGTGGCTATTCTTGGCATTATCCATAATAGCAAGTGCAAAAACAAGCACTCCCATTCCTCCAATTAAGTGGGTAAAACTTCGCCAAAAGAGGAGGGAACGGCTGAGAACTGAAACGTCATTCAGAATAGTTGCTCCAGTAGTTGTAAAGCCAGAGCTGATCTCAAAAAAGGCATCGATAACGCTGGGAATTTGTCTAGCAAAGACAAAGGGGAGACCACCAAAGAAGGACCAAAGGATCCAACAGAGGGCAACAATCAAGACTCCCTCCTTGGCATAAATCCGTTGATTTTTGGGCTTTTGTAAAATTCCTGAACCACCTAGTAATACGAGAATCCCAATCGTTGTAAAGAGGGCTGTAAAGACTTGGCTCGATTCGTGGTAATAGACAGCTACAGCTACAGGAACCAAAAGAAGAACAGCTTCAATCAAAAGTAACTTTGAAAGGAGGTAACGAATCATACTTTTATTCATTTCTTACCTCGCGATCAAGTCATAAATCTTGGTGATGTTTGGCAACAAAGTTGTTACTAGGAGCTTATCTCCAACTTCCAACATATCCTCCCCAGTTGGGAAAATAGTCTTGCCCTTTCGAATGATAGCTGCAATAAGAACCCCTTTTTTCAATTTCAGTTGAGAAAGAGGTTTGGCAGTCATTTTATTGGCTTCCTTGATATGGAATTGTAGGGTTTCGATTTGGCCATTGGCTAGATGGTGCATGGCTTGAAGGTCTGAATACTGGGCATTAACCCGACCACGAATAAAGTGCATGATTGTATCTACAGCGATGCTTTTAGGTGTGATGATACTTGAAAAATCAGGCGCATTGATGATCTCGAGGAGACTGGTACGATTGACCTTGGTAATATTTTTCTGTACACCTACCCTGTCAAGGAACATCGAAGTAATCAGATTTTCCTCATCGACCCCTGTTAGAGTTGCAACGGCATCATAGTTCTGAGCACTTTCTTCCAGCAGGATATCTTTTGCGGTACCATCTCCTTGAACGATGTAGAGATTTGGAAATTTCTCGCTAAAGAAGCTGGCGATTTCGGGATTGATTTCAATGACTTTTGTATCGATACGACTGTCTTTGAGAATACCAAGTAGATAATAGGCAATTCTACCAGCTCCAACAATAAGAAGACTCTTCACGGCACGAGACTTGAAATAATTATGGAAGAGCATCATGTCAACACGGTTACCAGTGACAAAGATTCTATCTTTATCCTGTACAGTCATGTTACCGCTTGGAATGATAATTTTATGATCTCTTTCTATCGCACATACAATGACATTGCCAAATTTTTTCCGAAAACCAGAAATGGGCATTTGGCAAAGACCACTGGAGGATTTAACAGTGAATTCCATCAAGCTGACCCGTCCACCAAAGAAACGTTCGACAGAGAGGGCGTTGGGGAAGTCAATGATATTAGCAATAGCGCGGGCAGCCAAGAGCTCAGGATTAACGATAAGAGAAAAACCGAGAATATTCTTTTCCTTGAAATAAGAGTTAGAATATTCAGGGTTCCGCACCCGAACGATGGTCTCTTTAGCTCCCATTTTTTTGGCTAGAACGGCTGCAATCATGTTTACTTCATCGTATTCAGTCAGGGCGATAAAGATATCACAATCCTGGACACTGGCTTGCTCAAGGATGGTAAAATCGGCCCCGTTACCAAGGATACCCATGATATCAAAGCGATTGACAATATGATTGAGGACAGCTTCGTTTTGCTCAATCAGCAAAACATCATGCTTTTCTGCAACCAAGGAGCGACAGAGGGCAGAACCAACTTTTCCCCCTCCGACAAGGATAATTTTCATAATAAAACCTACTTTTTCATGATGTAACTATCATACCTTTTTTCAAGAAAAAATGCACCTACTAGCTAATCACCAGAGTTTTTAGTAGGAAATTTGCTATAAGGTAAAACTATACCCTAATCAATTGAAATAGCTATTAGCACCTTTCTCTGAAATATGGTATGATAAAGGATATACAAGGAGATAAAATGAATAATAATTTACTGGTATTACAATCAGACTTTGGTCTGGTTGATGGTGCGGTATCGGCTATGATTGGAGTGGCTTTAGAAGAGTCTTCAACCTTAAAAATCCATCACTTGACGCACGATATCACGCCTTATAATATTTTTGAGGGGAGCTATCGTCTCTTTCAGACGGTGGATTACTGGCCTGAGGGAACGACGTTTGTATCGGTGGTCGATCCAGGTGTCGGTTCGAAACGTAAGAGCGTGGTTGCTAAGACTGCAAAAAATCAATACATTGTCACGCCAGACAATGGGACGCTTTCTTTTATCAAGAAACACGTTGGCATTCTAGCTATTCGTGAGATTTCTGAAGTGGCCAATAGACGTCAAAATACAGAGCATTCTTATACCTTCCACGGTCGTGATGTCTATGCCTATACTGGTGCTAAATTAGCCAGTGGTCACATTAGTTTTGAGGAAGTGGGGCCAGAGCTCAGTGTGGATCAGATTGTAGAGTTTCCAGTCGTAGAGACAATCATAGAAGATCATCTGGTGAAGGGAGCTATTGATATTCTGGATGTGCGTTTTGGTTCGCTTTGGACCTCTATCACGCGAGAAGAATTTTACAAGCTGGAACCAGAATTTGGTGACCGTTTTGAAGTGACCATCTATCATGCAGATATGCTGGTTTATCAAAATCAGGTTGTCTATGGCAAATCATTTGCAGATGTGAGAATTGGGCAACCCATCCTTTACATCAACTCTCTCTATCGTTTAGGTTTAGCTATCAACCAAGGTTCTTTTGCCAAGGCCTATAATGTGGGTGTCGGTTCATCTTGGACCATTGAAATAAAGAAAATAGAAGGATAAAATAGGAGAATAAATAGTATGGAAATCAAATTTACAATCAAACAAGTTGTTGCTGTCGGAATTGGCGCTGCCCTCTTTGTCGTTATCGGGATGATCAACATTCCGACTCCTGTTCCAAATACAAGCATCCAGCTTCAGTATGCGGTACAAGCGCTACTTTCTATTATTTTTGGACCGATTATCGGTTTGCTTGTCGGGTTGATTGGTCATGTAATCAAGGACTCTCTTGCTGGTTACGGTCTGTGGTGGACTTGGATTATTGCTAGCGGGCTCTTTGGTCTAGCTGTGGGGCTATTTAGAAAGTACGTTCGCGTGATCAATGGTGTCTTTGACTGGAAAGATATTCTTATTTTTAACCTCATTCAACTACTTGCAAATGCTCTTGTTTGGGGTGTCTTGGCACCACTTGGAGATGTTGTGATTTATCAAGAAGCTGCAGAAAAAGTATTTGCCCAAGGGATTGTTGCGGGAATTGCTAATGGTGTATCTGTAGCTATTGCAGGAACTCTTCTCTTGCTTGCCTATGCAGGAACTCAAACTCGTGCAGGAAGTTTGAAAAAGGACTAAAATGATGGGGAAGGCTGGGCAACCAGTCTTTTTCGATGTTTATAGATTAGTTAGGTAAGCTAGCTAGGATAGGACTCTTTTTGGCGCTAAGATTTTAAGAGAAGAGACTGCAAGAAGGGATTGATTTATGATAAAATAGAAGTCTAAGAAGCGAATGAAGAGAGTAAGATGAAAGAAGCTATAATTGAGTGGAAGGATTTCTCTTTCCGGTATGAAACACAACAAGAACCGACCTTGCAAGGAGTGGACTTGACTATTTATAAAGGAGAGAAAGTCTTAATTGTTGGCCCATCTGGGTCAGGTAAGTCTACCTTGGGTCAGTGTTTGAATGGGATTATTCCCAATATTTACAAGGGGCAGATGTCTGGAGAATTTTTGATCAAGGGGCAAGCAGCCTTTGATATGAGCATCTACGATAAATCTCATCTGGTCAGCACGGTTTTGCAGGATACAGATGGGCAGTTTATCGGCTTGTCCGTAGCAGAGGATTTGGCTTTTGCTCTGGAAAATGATGTGACAGCTCTAGATGAGATGAAAAATCGTGTTCATAAATGGGCTGAAAAGCTGGACCTTATTTCTTTACTGAATCAGCGTCCTCAGGATTTGTCTGGTGGACAAAAGCAGCGAGTTAGTCTAGCTGGTGTCTTGATTGATGAGAGTCCGATTCTCTTGTTTGATGAGCCGCTCGCCAATCTGGATCCCAAGTCAGGTCAGGATATTATCGAATTGATTGACCAGATTCATAAGGAAGAGGGGACGACGACTTTTATTATCGAGCACCGTTTAGAGGACGTTCTGCATCGCCCTGTGGATCGGATTGTCTTGATAAACGATGGTCGTATCCTTTTTAATGGGGGTCCTGACCAGTTACTGGCGACTGATTTATTGACACAAAATGGAATTCGGGAACCCCTTTATCTAACCACTCTCCGTCAATTGGGTGTGGATTTAGTCAAGGAAGAACAATTAGCAGATCTGGATAACTTGTCTATCTCAAAAGGTCAGGTTCAGTTGCAGAATGAATTGGCAAAAGAAACCCCAGAATTGCAGTCACTCTTTAAATTAGAGGACGTGTCTTTTTCTTATGATGATAGACCGATTTTAAAATCCCTACATTTGGATATTAAAAAGGGCGAAAAGATTGCCATTGTTGGGAAAAATGGAGCAGGGAAGTCAACTCTAGCCAAGGCCATAAGTAGCTTTATTCAGACGGAAGGTCGCTATCTTTGGGAAGGTCAGGATATCAAAGGCGATTCTGTTGCAGAACGGGCGGAACGAGTAGGCTATGTGCTGCAAAATCCCAATCAAATGATTTCAACCAATATGATTTTTGATGAGGTGGCTCTAGGACTTCGTTTGCGAGGTGTGGATGAGAAGGAAATTGAAACGAGAGTCTATGAAACCTTGAAAATCTGTGGGCTTTACGAATTCCGTAATTGGCCCATTTCTGCCCTGTCATTTGGGCAGAAAAAGCGTGTCACCATTGCATCGATTTTGGTTTTAGGAGCTGAAATTATCCTCTTAGATGAACCGACTGCAGGTCAAGACCAGAAGAACTATACTGAGATTATGGAATTTCTCGAAGAACTGCATCAAAAAGGGCATACCATTGTCATGATTACCCATGATATGCAATTGATGCTGGATTATTCGGATCGGGCTCTTGTCATGGTGGATGGAGAATTGATTGCCGATATTGATCCAGCGAGTCTTTTGAGTAATCCTGAGCTGTTAATAAAAGCCAATCTAAAAGAAACTTCAATCTTCAACTTGGCTAAGAAACTCGACGTGGATCCACTTGCTTTAACGGCATTTTACAAGGAAAGGAGAGAAGGATGCAAGCTAAATTAATCGGTTACCAGCATAGAGATACTGTGATTCATCGCTTGTCAGGAGCTGGAAAACTTCTCTTTTTCATCCTTGTGTCGTTGGCGGCCATGATTAGCTATGATACCAGACTGCTTGTTCTGATTGCCATCTTTTCGGTCTTTCTCCTCTATTTGTCAGAAATCCGTTTTAAAGATGTTTCCTTTGTAGCCGTTTTTGCGACGGTATTTGCCGTTTTAAACGTCTTGATGGTCTATCTCTTTTCTCCCGAGTATGGGGTTGGACTTTACGGAGAGAGAAGTGTGATTTGGCAGGGAATCGGTGCCTACACTCTGACCAGTCAAGAACTCTTTTATCTGCTAAATTTGGCCATTAAGTACCTTTGCACCATTCCTCTGGCTATTATCTTTTTGATGACAACCCACCCTAGTCAGTTTGCTTCCAGTTTAAATCAAATTGGTGTGCCTTACAAGATTGCCTATTCAGTCAGCCTGACTTTGCGCTATATTCCAGATTTGCAGGAAGAATTCTTTACTATCAAGATGTCTCAGGAGGCGCGTGGGATGGAATTATCCAAGAAAGCTTCTCTTATGCAACGAATCAAAGGCAATCTGCGCATTGTTACTCCCTTGATTTTTAGCTCGCTAGAACGCATTGATACCATCGCGACCGCCATGGAGCTTCGACGCTTTGGGAAAGAGAAAAAACGCACTTGGTACAGTTATAAGGCCTTGAAAAAAGGAGATTATATTACCTTGCTTTTGGCAGCCTTGTTTTTAGTAGCTAGTTTACTACTTATCTTGCAAAATCACGGACGATTTTACAACCCTTGGAAATAGCTTGAAAAAATTGAAAAAATCAAGTCGTTTCTATTGACAATGATTCTGAAAGTGTTATACTAAGAAAGTAGTTTCGCTGATTTACTTCAAACCTGTTGTGAGGTAAGTTAACGATGCCTTAACCACGCTGTTTGCTGAGCTTGACTCCGGGCAGTGTGGCTATTTTTTTGCAATGGTGAAAGGAAGCAAGTCATGACAAATCACATTGTATTATTTGAACCTCAAATTCCACAAAATACAGGCAATATCGCGCGTACTTGCGCTGCGACCAATTCTCCCCTCCACATCATCAAGCCAATGGGCTTTCCTATTGACGACCGCAAGATGAAGCGAGCTGGATTGGATTATTGGGATAAGCTAGAGATTTATTTTTACGAGAGTTTGGAGGATTTCATGTCTCAGATGAAGGGCAAACTCTATCTAATCTCAAAATTTGCTGAGAAAGTGTATTCTGATGTGGATTTATCGACTGACGACGACCATTATTTTCTCTTTGGACGCGAAGACAAGGGCTTGCCGGAGGACTTTATGCGCGAACATCCTGAAAAGGCTCTCCGTATTCCTATGAATGATGAACATGTCCGCAGTCTCAATGTGTCTAATACCGTCTGCATGATTGTCTACGAAGCCCTTCGCCAGCAGAACTTTGCAGGTCTTGAGCTCGTTCATACCTATGAAGCAGATAAATTGAAATAAAATGAAAATGAAAATGAACAAAATGCTTGCGCTTGCAAGCGTTTTTTGTTATGATAAAAGAGTCTTCAGGGCAGGGTGTGATTCCCGACCGGCGGTAAATTTGACTAGCTATTTTAGCTTTCTCGTCGTTGCCTTGTCTCGATATACTTTAAGTATTATCTTCGACTGCGACGCCTAGATAAATCTAAAATATCTTAGTCAAATAAGTCCGCGAGCGCAAGCTGATGTGGTGAGATTCCACAACCGACAGTATAGTCTGGATGGGAGAAGACGAAAGAATAGCTTTGTCTGTTCTGATAGATTTATAGCTAGATTGTAACCGCTTGCTTTAGTTTGCTTTGATAGAGTGAGAGGGAACTTTTGGGATATAAAAAGTGAGAATAGATAGAGAAATCCTTTCTAACTTCTTCTGATTTTATAGAAAATTGGAGGAACCTGTTATGACAAACACACGTCGACTTTCGACCATTGCAATTCTATCAGCCATCTCATTTGTGCTGATGTACTTTGACTTTCCGCTTTTACCAGCGGCGTCCTTCCTCAAGATCGAATTTAGTATCTTGCCAGTCCTTGTGGGTCTGGTGGTCATGGATTTGCCTGCTGCTCTAGGAGTTCTCTTGCTTCGCTCACTCTTGAAATTGCTTCTTAACAGCCAGGGAGTGAATACTTACATTGGTTTGCCGATGAATATCGTAGCTTTGGGAGTTTTTGTCATCGTATTTGCTTTGATTTGGAAAAAGGAACGGACAACCCTTCGTTTCCTACTAGGCTCTCTAGCTGGAACTATTGGCTTGACCGTGGCTATGTTGGTTCTCAACTATGTTTACGCTGTTCCTTTGTACGCTAAGTTTGCTAACTTTGATATTGGAAAAATTTTGGGACTTTCCAACTACCTAATGACTATGGTGTTGCCTTTTAACTTGATTGAGGGTGTAATCTTTTCCGTTTCATTCTGGTTGTTGTATGTTCTCTTGAAACCAACCTTAAAACATTATGAGAGATAAACAAACATTTTTAATGAAGGGCAGTTTTGCCCTTTTACTTTTCGTTATTCTTGGCTATATGGTCAAATTTTACCCTGAAACGTTGGTCGGTTTTGACCAACCGCTTCAGACTGCTGTTCGAGGAGACTTGCCAGATTACTTGACTATTTTTTTCCGAGCCATTACACGTCTGATTGATATCCCAGTGATTATCACCTGGGTTGCTATCGCAGCCTTTATCTTTTATCGTAAGAGATGGAAGATAGAAAGTTTCTTCATGCTGGGAAATCTGTCTTTGGCAGGTCTTTTAATCGTGACCTTTAAAAATATCTACCAGCGGCCACGACCAGCTATTTTACACTTGGTTGAGGAGAAGGGATTTTCCTTTCCAAGCGGCCATTCTCTGGCTGTAACCTTGATGGTAGGCACTCTGATTGTTATCCTCAGTCAACGGATTAAAAATTCAGTCTGGAGAAAAATCGTGCAAATCGTCCTTGCCATCTACCTAGTCAGTGTGCTGGTATCAAGGATCTATCTGGGAGTTCACTATCCATCAGACGTTCTTGCCAGTCTCTGTGTGGGCTTGGGAGTCTTGTTTATCGAATTTCCCTTCTATGACAAGCTACGCTTCCAATGGCGATTTAAAGGCAAGCAGAAGTGAGTATCGAATTCCTTTGAGGAGAAAGAAATGAAAGTCAATATAGCAGATCTTCATCCGACTCAACTATACTTATCAGAAAAGAAACTAGCAGGCATCCAGACACTTTATCAGTCGGTAGAACTAAACAATGTTGATCCAATTAGTATTCTTGCATTTGGAAATTGCTTGTTGATTACAGATGGACATCACAGGGCTTATCAGGCTTTATTGGCAGGTCGGGATACGATTTCTGCTGAGTGGGATAGAGATGGTGGTGATGAACTATATCATCTCTATGCACAAGCCTGCGAAGAAAGAAAAATTTACTCTGTTCTAGATTTAAAAAATCATATCTTAGCTCAAGATGAGTATGAAGCAAAATGGTATAACTGGTGTGATGGTTTTAATCAAGCAGCAACTCTCTTGTTGAAAAGGAAAACAGATGAAACAGACCCTACAAATAGATAATTCACTGCGTCTTGTTCCTTATGATAAGGTCAATCATTGTGAAGAAGCTTTTGCTTGGTATCAGGATGTGAACTTGGTTCACCTCGTAGATGGTGTGAAGAGACCTTATAGTCAAGAAACTTTGGAAGCTATGTATTCCCATTTGGATCAGCATGGTGAACTTTTTTGGATTGAAGTCAAGGAGAAGGGAGAATGGTTTCCAATTGGGGATGTTACACTATCTCAGGATAATCTCCCCATTGTGATTGGGAATTCCGCTTACCAACATCGAGGACTTGGAAAAAAGATTCTAAGTGCTTTGATTGAATTGGCTCGAGTAAAAGGATGGAAAGAATTGAGAGTCAAGGAAATCTACACCTACAATCATGCTTCTAGGAGATGTTTCAAGTCGCTTGGATTTGTGGAAAATGGAGCAACAGAAAAAGGAATGAGTTTTATATTGAAATTAATCTAATCTAACTTGTTTTTTAACTAAAAATCTGATAAACTAAGTAGTAATCGAATAGAAATCTGCAAGACTAGTAACTCAAGGGAAGTATATCAGGGAGGAGAGCCGTGACTGCAAGCTCTCTATATGAAAGCTGGGTGAATTCACTTGCGCATGGATTTAGAAATGAAGGTCTGACTTGTCAGATGAAAACGGATGGTACCGCGTGTCAACGCTCCGAGTGGAGTTTTTGGCATGTGGTTTTCTTTTTATCTACGAGCGACTGATGGAGGAATTATGTCAACTATTGAAGAACAATTAAAAGCGCTTCGTGAAGAAACGCTAGCTAGCTTGAAGCAGATTACTGCTGAAAATGAAAAAGAGATGCAAGATTTGCGTGTCTCAGTCCTTGGTAAAAAGGGTTCGCTTACTGAAATCCTCAAAGGGATGAAAGATGTCTCTGCTGAGATGCGTCCGATTATTGGGAAACACGTCAATGAAGCGCGCGATGTCTTGACAGCTGCCTTTGAAGAAACAGCTAAGCTTTTGGAAGAAAAGAAAGTCGCGGCTCAACTGGCTAGCGAGAGTATCGATGTGACGCTTCCAGGTCGTCCAGTTGCGACTGGTCACCGTCACGTTTTGACACAAACCAGTGAAGAAATCGAAGATATTTTCATTGGGATGGGTTACCAAGTCGTGGATGGTTTTGAAGTGGAGCAAGACTACTATAACTTTGAACGTATGAACCTTCCAAAAGACCACCCAGCTCGTGATATGCAGGACACTTTCTACATCACAGAAGAAATCTTGCTCCGTACTCACACGTCTCCAGTTCAAGCTCGTGCTATGGATGCCCATGATTTCTCCAAAGGTCCTTTGAAAATGATCTCGCCAGGGCGTGTGTTCCGTCGTGACACAGACGATGCGACCCACAGTCACCAATTCCACCAAATTGAAGGCTTGGTTGTTGGGAAGAACATTTCTATGGCAGACCTTCAAGGAACCCTTCAGTTGATTGTGCAAAAAATGTTCGGTGAAGAGCGTCAAATCCGTCTGCGTCCATCTTACTTCCCATTCACAGAGCCATCTGTTGAGGTGGATGTTTCTTGCTTCAAGTGTGGTGGAGAAGGCTGTAACGTATGTAAGAAAACAGGTTGGATCGAAATTATGGGTGCCGGTATGGTTCACCCACGTGTCCTTGAAATGAGTGGTATCGATGCGACTGTTTACTCTGGATTTGCCTTTGGTCTTGGGCAAGAGCGTGTAGCTATGCTCCGTTATGGAATCAATGATATCCGTGGATTCTACCAAGGAGATGTCCGCTTCTCAGAACAGTTTAAATAATGATTAGAAAAGTAGAAATGGCAGATGTTGAGGTGTTGGCTAACATAGCCAAACAAACCTTTCGTGAAACATTTGCTCATGATAATACGGAAGAGCAGTTACAGGAATACTTTGAAGAGGCTTATAGTCTGAGAGTTTTGTCTACTGAGTTGGCAAATCCAGAATCCGAAACCTATTTCATTATGCATGAAGAGGAGATAGCTGGTTTTCTCAAAGTCAACTGGGGAAGTGCTCAGACTGAGAGAGAATTAGAGGATGCTTTTGAAATTCAACGCCTCTATGTGCTACAAAAATTCCAAGGATTTGGACTAGGTAAGCAACTGTTTGAATTCGCACTTGAACTTGCTACAAAAAATAGTTTTTCCTGGGCTTGGTTAGGTGTTTGGGAGCATAATACAAAAGCTCAAGCGTTTTATAATCGATATGGTTTTGAAAAATTTAGCCAACATCATTTTATGGTTGGTCAAAAAGTAGATACAGATTGGTTACTGAAAAAGAAATTAAGGTAAGAAGATGATTCTTCTATTGAAATGATAGGAAAGGAAAAGAACCAGAGTGGCAACTGTCATTCTGGAGAACTAAATTATGCTTGTATCTTATAAATGGTTAAAAGAATTGGTGGACATTGATGTGCCATCACAAGAGTTGGCTGAAAAAATGTCAACTACAGGGATCGAGGTAGAAGGTGTCGAATCACCTGCTGCTGGTCTCTCAAAAATTGTCGTCGGTGAGGTATTGTCTTGCGAAGACGTGCCAGAAACTCACCTCCATGTTTGTCAGGTTAACGTTGGCGAAGAAGAAGCCCGTCAAATCGTTTGTGGTGCCCCAAATGTGCGTGCTGGTATCAAGGTTATGGTGGCTCTTCCAGGAGCTCGCATCGCTGACAATTACAAGATCAAAAAAGGGAAAATCCGCGGTCTTGAGTCACTTGGAATGATCTGTTCCCTTGGTGAATTGGGAATTTCTGACTCAGTTGTGCCTAAGGAATTCGCAGATGGCATCCAAATCTTGCCAGAAAATGCCGTTCCAGGGGATGAAGTCTTCTCATACCTAGACTTGGATGATGAAATCATCGAACTGTCTATCACACCCAACCGTGCGGATGCCCTTTCTATGCGTGGAGTGGCTCATGAAGTGGCAGCTATCTATGATAAGGCAGTCAACTTTAAAGAATTTACTCTAACAGAAACTGACCAAGCTGCAGCAGATGCTCTTTCTGTGGGCATTGAGACAGACAAGGCGCCTTACTATGCCGCTCGTATCTTGGACAATGTGACCATCGCACCAAGTCCACAATGGTTGCAAAATCTTCTTATGAACGAAGGTATCCGTCCTATTAACAACGTGGTGGACGTGACAAACTACATCCTGCTCTACTTTGGTCAACCCATGCATGCTTTTGACTTGGATACCTTTGAAGGAAATGACATCCGTGTACGTGAAGCGCGTGCTGGTGAAAAATTGGTGACTTTAGATGGTGAAGAACGTGACTTGGACATGAATGACTTAGTTATCACTGTCGCAGACAAGCCAGTAGCCCTTGCAGGTGTCATGGGCGGTCAAGCAACAGAAATCTCTGAGAAATCTAGTCGTGTCGTCCTTGAAGCTGCTGTTTTCAATGGCAAATCTATCCGTAAGACCAGTGGTCGCCTGAACCTTCGTTCTGAGTCATCTTCTCGCTTTGAAAAAGGGATTAATGTGGCAACTGTTAACGAAGCTCTTGATGCGGCAGCTAGCATGATTGCAGAGCTTGCAGGTGCGACTGTGCGTAAGGGTATCGTTTCAGCGGGTGAACTTGATACTTCTGATGTGGAAGTTTCTTCAACTCTTGCTGATGTTAACCGTGTCCTTGGTACAGAACTTTCTTACGCGGATGTAGAAGACGTCTTCCGTCGTCTTGGCTTTGGTCTTTCTGGAAATGCAGACAGTTTTACAGTCAGCGTCCCACGCCGTCGCTGGGATATCACTATCGAGGCAGACCTCTTTGAAGAAATCGCTCGTATCTATGGATATGACCGCTTGCCAACCAGCCTTCCAAAAGACGATGGGACAGCTGGTGAATTGACTGCTACACAAAAACTCCGCCGTCAAGTTCGTACGATTGCTGAAGGAGCAGGTTTGACAGAAATCATCACCTATGCTCTAACAACTCCTGAAAAAGCAGTTGAGTTTACGGCTCAACCAAGCAACCTTACTGAACTCATGTGGCCAATGACAGTGGACCGTTCTGTCCTCCGTCAAAATATGATTTCTGGTATCCTTGATACGGTGGCTTACAACGTGGCTCGTAAGAATAAAAACTTGGCCCTTTACGAGATTGGAAAAGTCTTTGAACAAACAGGCAATCCAAAAGAAGAACTTCCAAATGAGATCAACAGCTTTGCCTTTGCCTTGACAGGCTTGGTTGCTGAAAAAGATTTCCAAACAGCAGCAGTTCCAGTTGATTTCTTCTATGCTAAAGGAATCCTTGAAGCATTATTTACTCGCTTGGGACTAGAAGTGACCTATACGGCAACATCTGAAATCGCTAGCCTTCACCCAGGACGTACAGCTATGATTTCACTCAGTGACCAAGTTCTTGGTTTCCTTGGCCAAGTGCATCCAGTCACTGCTAAGGCTTACGATATTCCAGAAACGTATGTAGCTGAGCTCAACCTTTCAGCTATCGAAACTGCGCTTCAACCTGCTAATCCATTTGTGGAAATCACCAAATTCCCAGCAGTCAGCCGTGACGTTGCCCTTCTCCTCAAGGCAGAAGTGACTCACCAAGAAGTTGTGGACGCTATCCAAGCTGCCGGTGTGAAACGTTTGACAGATATCAAACTCTTTGACGTCTTCTCAGGCGAAAAATTAGGACTTGGTATGAAGTCAATGGCTTATAGCTTGACCTTCCAAAATCCAGAAGATAGCTTGACTGACGAAGAAGTCGCACGCTACATGGAAAAAATCCAAGCGTCTCTTGAAGAAAAAGTCAATGCAGAAGTGCGTTAACTCATCAATCCATCCTCCGGGGTGGATTTTTGCTTTTCAAATAACAATTCAGGATCAAAAATAGACAGTTGAGGAGCAGAGAAGATAAATTAAGTTTGCTACTGTATAATGGATTTATCACTAAAAACGCTCCAGGCCATATTTTACACAGCAATAGTCTTCTAAAAATGAACAGAAACCATTGTAAAGGCTATCAAAAAGGAGTATAATGAGTGCAAGACATTTCGGAGGTGAAAGATGCTAGAAGTAAGAAGTCTAGAGAAAAGTTTTGGACCCAAGCAAGTTTTGTTTGGTATTGACTTTCAAGCGCGACCAGGTCGTATTTTGGGATTAGTCGGGAAAAACGGTGCTGGGAAGACAACAATTTTCCACAGTATTTTGAAGTTTTTAGAATATCAAGGAGAAATCAGTCTAGATGGTCAGGATATTCGTCAAGAGACCTACGCTCGGATTGGCTATCTGCCTGAAGAACGCAGTCTCATGCCTAAATTGACAGTCCTTGAACAAGTTCGTTACTTGGCGACTCTAAAAGGTATGGATGCCAAGGAGATCAAAGAAAAACTCCCTCAATGGATGAAGAGGTTGGAAGTGAAAGGGAAGCTGACAGATAAAATCAAGAGTCTGTCAAAAGGAAATCAGCAGAAGATTCAGCTCATCATTACTCTTATTCATGAACCAGACTTGATTATCTTGGATGAGCCTTTCAGTGGATTGGACCCAGTCAATACAGAATTGCTCAAGCAAGTTATTTTTCAGGAAAAAGAACGTGGGGCAACCATTATCTTTTCTGACCATGTCATGACCAACGTCGAGGAGCTTTGTGACGATATTCTCATGATCCGAGATGGCCGTGTGGTCTTGCATGGACCAGTTCAGGATGTTCGCAATCAATACGGGAAAACGCGTCTCTTTGTTTCAAGTGAACGAAGCAAGGAAGAATTGGAAAACCTTCCTCATGTTAAACAGGTGAGCTTGACCAAACAAGGCAGTTGGAAATTGATCTTGGAGGATGAGAGCGCTGGAAGGGAACTTTTCCCAATCTTGACTCAAGGGCAATATATCGCAACCTTTGATCAGCAAGCGCCAACAATCGATGAAATCTTTAAACTAGAATCAGGGGTGGAAGTATGAGAAATATGTGGGTTGTAATGAAGGAAACCTATCTTCGACATGTCAAATCGTGGAGTTTCTTCTTTATGGTGATTTCACCATTCTTGTTTATCGGTCTCTCTGGGGGAATTGGCTATCTTCAAGGCTCTTCTATGGCTCAGAGTGGCAAGATAGCAGTAGTCAGCACTGTTCCAGCTGTGACAGACAGTCTTAAATCTACCAATGGTCTCAATTTTGATTATCAGGATGAAGCAAGTGCTCAAGCTGCTATCAAGGATGAAAAATTAAAAGGCTATATGACCATTGACCAAGAGGATAGTGTCTTGAAGGCAGTTTATCACGGTGAAACTTCCCTTGAGATTGCTATTAAGCTAGGAGTAACGAGCAAGTTAAATGAGCTTCAAGATCAACTCAATCGTTCGGCAGCCAATTTGTCACAAGAACAGGAAAAACGCTTGGAACAAACAGTTAACTTTACGGAGAAAATTGATGAATCCAAGGAAAATAAAAAAATGATTCAAACAATCGCGGCTACAGCGGTTGGTGGCTTTCTCTATATGATTTTAATTACTTATGCTAGTGTCACTGCCCAGGAAGTGGCTAGTGAGAAAGGTACTAAAATCATGGAGGTGGTCTTCTCCAGCATTCGAGCCAGTCATTATTTCTATGCTCGTATGCTTGCCTTGTTGCTTGTGATTTTGACCCATATTGCCATTTACGTCGTGGGTGGACTTGCTGCCATTCTTCTCTTTAAAGACCTACCAATCTTGGCACAATCTGGTATTTTAAACCATATAGGAGAGGCTTTCTCGCTCAACACCTTATTGTTTGTCTTGGTTAGCCTCTTTATGTACGTTGTTTTAGCAGCCTTCCTAGGTTCTATGGTTTCTCGTCCTGAGGATGCAGGGAAAGCCTTGTCGCCTTTGATGATTTTGATTCTAGGTGGTTTTTTTGGAGTGACAGCTCTAGGTGCAGCTGGTGACAATCTCATCTTGAAGATTGGTTCATATATTCCCTTTATTTCGACTTTCTTCATGCCGTTTAGAGCTATTAATGGCTATGCAGGGGGAGTAGAAGCATGGATTTCACTTGCTATTACGATTGCTTTTGCAGTAACGGCAACAGTCTTTATCGGACGTATGTATGCTAGTCTCGTTCTGCAAACAGATGATTTAGGTCCTTGGAAAACCTTTAGACGTGCCTTATCTTATAAATAGAAGAGCCTCGCGAAAGCGAGGTTTTTTAGAGATAAAGAGAGTGGAATTTAGAAAAATATTTTTCATATCTATTGACTTTTAGGGGTGAAATTTGGTATTATAGTAGGCGGTATTGTTTACCCCATTTGAAAGGCCCCGGAACCTTCCAAATACTTTTCGATGGGAAGGAACACCCATCACCGTAAACAAAAATCGAACTATATATAGGAGAAATCATGAACAAAACAACATTTATGGCTAAACCAGGCCAAGTTGAACGTAAATGGTACGTAGTTGACGCAACTGATGTACCACTTGGACGTCTTTCTGCAGTAGTTGCTAGCGTACTTCGCGGAAAAAACAAACCAACATTTACACCACACACTGATACAGGTGACTTTGTGATTGTTATCAATGCTGAAAAAGTTAAATTGACTGGTAAAAAAGCAACTGATAAAATCTACTACACTCACTCAAACCACCCAGGTGGATTGAAACAAATCTCTGCAGGTGAACTTCGTTCTAAAAATGCAGTACGTTTGATCGAGAAATCAGTTAAAGGTATGCTTCCACACAATACTCTTGGACGCGCTCAAGGTATGAAGTTGAAAGTATTTGTTGGAGCTGAGCACACTCACGCTGCACAACAACCAGAAGTTCTTGATATTTCAGGACTTATCTAAGGAAAGGAACAATAAAGTATGTCACAAGCACAATATGCAGGTACTGGACGTCGTAAAAACGCTGTTGCACGCGTTCGCCTTGTTCCAGGAACTGGTAAAATCACTGTTAACAAAAAAGATGTTGAAGAGTACATCCCACACGCTGACCTTCGTCTTGTAATCAACCAACCATTCGCAGTTACTTCAACTGCAGGTTCATACGACGTTTTCGTTAACGTTGTAGGTGGTGGATACGCTGGTCAATCAGGAGCTATCCGTCACGGTATCGCTCGTGCCCTTCTTCAAGTAGACCCAGACTTCCGCGATTCATTGAAACGCGCAGGACTTCTTACACGTGACTCACGTAAAGTTGAACGTAAGAAACCAGGTCTTAAGAAAGCTCGTAAAGCTAGCCAGTTCTCAAAACGTTAAGAACCAGCTACAATACAGCATTTACAACACTTCATGGTTCACACTATGGGGTGTTTTTTTGATGATTTTTAGCAAAATTCACACCATTTTTCACACCAAATTCACACCATTACTTTTTAAGATTACGATAAGCAATCTCTCCAACAGCCATTGGGATTACATTTGAAGTGTTGACATAAGTCTTAGTTGTAATCGTATCACTATGAGTGAGTGCTTCAGAAATAGCTTCCATAGAGGTTCCAGCCTGTTTAGCAAGTGTGGCTCCTGTATGGCGTAATTTGTGTGGTGTAGCGTGTGTCAATTCCTTGTGACGGCGTTTAACTGACTTCATTTTGTTATTGAGATAGTCAGAGTGTAAGGGGCTATTCACATTTCCTTTCGTGTCGATATAAGTAAAGACATATTGTTCGTCAGATTGGATAATACCAAATTTTGCCAACTCAGTTTTCTGTTGTTTTTTCCAAGATTGGAGCAAGTCAACAAGTTCAACAGGGATTTGAAAGGTTGTTTTTTTGTTCCCCTTTGTAGATTTTGGATGTTTGTATTTATCTAAAGCTTGGACTAATTGGATTTCCTGTTTCTTAGTGTTGATGTGTTTCCATTGTAAAGCGTAACTTTCGGATTTTCTATCACCTAAGAAAAAGGTGGTATAGAATAATACATAATCTTTGAACGAGAGTTTATCGTTTTCTAAGTCTTCTTCAAAAGCTTTGAACCATGCTTGAAGTTCCGCCTGAGAAAGATATAAATCTTCATCATTTTTAGATTCCTGTAGCTTGATTTTCTTAGTGGCTTTGATGCGACTGATTGTTTTTGATAGTCGGTTCGTTTCGATATATTCCAATTCTTCAGCCCAGTCAAAGATAGAATTAACGTAGCTCCTGATAACTTTGAAATTTGCATATTCCTCGGCTTTTTGAGTTAAGAGATTTAAAACAACTTGTTTATTTTGGTTAAGAAATTCTATCGAATAATTACCAAGTAAAGGCAAAATGTGTTTTCTAAAAGCAATTTCTGTACCAACTATAGTTGCTTGAGAAGGTGGTTTAGCAGTAGAAGTAGTTTGACCTGCTTTGTAGGATTCCCACCAAACGTTCTGATAGAATTCTGAAAAGAGAATAGAACCTCTATTTTCCAATGAAGCAGAACCTCCACTAAGAAGTTTATCAATCTTGTTTTGAAGTTCTAGTTCGTATTTTTTTGCTTCACTCCTTGTCTTGAACCGTTTTTCAATCACTTTCTTATCAACACCTAGTGAAGATTTAACTTCCTCAGGAATGTAGATTCGTAAGCGATAAGTTCCATTTTTAGTTTTTGTAATTGACATAGTATTCTCCTTTTTAATTGAGCTAGAAAAATACCGTGATTTCATTATAACAAACCACGGTAGAAATGCTACTGATTTTGTAACCAGCGATTGATTACAGTTTTATCGAATCGAACTGTTTTTCCAATACGGATAACTGGCAATCCTTTTTTTATCCAAGAATCAAGTGTGTTATTAGAGATTCCAAGATAGTTACAGGTTTGTTGTTTATTCAAAAATGGACTGATAAAATTGCTGTTGTTCAATCGATTTTCGATTTCTTGTTGGATTAAGTCAGCGATTAGTAGTTGGATTTGATGAACCTGTTCGTCAGGTAGAATAACTTGCATGTTGTTACCTCGCTTGAGTTTTTAATGTTAGTATGAGATAATAGCAACAACAGAGATAGTTGTGCTATTTTTGTTTATTGTTGGGGTTATCAATGTTGGTTTGGTCGCTGGTATTGATAACCCTTTTATGTTTATTCCATTGCATATTCTTGATGACTGTCTTAACCAAAATATCTATCGTTTTATTTTTGGTGTATGATTTAGATTTGGCAAATTTAAAAGAATGGAATTTTCTATTTTGCCACGTATCTATAAAGTCATTAATCTGGGGTGTCGTATGTTGGGGTTGTGATAGGTTATAAGACTTATCTATTGTTATAAGATAATCTATTCTACGAACGAATTGTCCAGAATCCTCGTTATCATTTTCTTTGGAGATTTCAAAAAAAGGAATGGGTTTTTTTGTACTCGTAATGATGATAACTTTAGCGGAGCCAATCTTGTTGCGATACCGAGCAGATATGGGACTTATCATATACGGGTCGAGGAGTTTTAACCAGTCTGATGCAGTCATGCTACTACCTCGCATATCGTCTAGGAATAGAATTTCTTGCCCGTTGTAGTCATCGAAGGCATTGGTAGAAGCAGTTAAACTATAATCCCATCGCTGATTAAATTTCAAAGCCACCTTCTGAATTATATCTATCAACTCTTTTGCAAATCTAGTTTTTCCAGCACTGCTTGGGGCAGAAATGAAGAGGATAGTTTTTTTAAATTTGCCCTCTTTTAGCTCAGCTACAGTCTGATAGCTTTTTTGCTCTCCAGCGGTTTCGATGGCTTCATTTACTTTTTGCTTATGTCTAGCATAGACTGCATAATATTCATTTGTCAGCATGATATTTTCTTTCGTGATGTCTCCAGCTAGTATTTTTTCAACCAACCAGTCAACGCTGAGATTGGTTTCTTTAGCTTTCTTGGTGGCTCGTCCTTTGACCCACGTTGCCATACTACGGTGATAAATGCTTTTGTAATCCTCTCCTAAGAGTGTTGTAACCTCCTCTGGCTGATATTGATGCTTGGTTTCGTCTTTTGCATGAACTAGATAGGCAAGGCAATTATCATAGCCATAGCGACCAGATTTTAGTTTTTCAAGATATTGGGGTTCAACCCCGATAGCTAGAGCTATTCTGTTTAATGATGCTCCTTTTTCAAACTTAAAGAGAAAATGGATATGTTCGGCTTTCTTTTCGATTACATTTTTCATCGATTCTTGATTCCAAACGTTTACCTCGTCTTTATTATGTTTGATTCCGTAAGCTTCTTTAACAGTAATATCAGCCCTATTTAGTTTATCAGTGACTGTCTCAAGCAGTGGGCGGATATTACTTTCATCTCTAGCCTGCTTTAAAGCTGTTTTATCTTGCCAAGTTTTCCAGTGTTCATCTTCTAGTTGTTGGACTAGCATGATTGCGGTTAGGTTTGTTTCTTTTTTCATTTTGTTCATTATTAAGAACTCCTTATTTTAATTATTGCTCTAACTATTCCATAGATAAATCAAGAGATTGATTTTTCATAAATCGCTCAAACCCTTGATATTCCTAGGTTTTTGAATATGCACGGCACTCGACAAGCCCAGTGCCGTGCACGCGTAGAAGTAGTTAGATTTAAAAATCTTTCATCTTTTTTAAAGATGATTGACCTAGTGACTCGTCGACTTCGTCAGGAATCTTTCTTAGAAGAGGATAGGCTAGACTAATCCTTTTCTAAGAAAGATTGAAATGTCCTTTAGCCCTCAAACCAAGGTGTTTCATAGAAGTGTGGAACTTCCCACTTTTTGCCCGAACCTAGGATACGTGCTATACCTTGCCCCACACTATAGGAACGCTTGGGCATATCGGCGAAACCAGCCATGAGATATTTGCGTTCATCTGCAGAATCAGCAGCTCCCCCTAGCATGATAACAGCGTCGGAACAGTTGACACGAGCTAGAGAGGGCAAGAATCCCTCTTTTGTCGCAAATTGGCTGATAGCTATTATATGTATGCCAGCAGACCCTCCAGTGGCAGACAGTCGATTGATTGCAGTTATCCACCTAGAACTTATTTTTAGTGTTTTATCGACTTTATCTAGAGATTCCAATGAAGCGTTAAGATTTCCTAATTCATCAAAAAACAGAGCTATGTTTGTCATGCTTTTCATTTCAAGGTATTTTTCTTTACCTGCATCATTAATTTCTGAAAGTCTTTTATCCATAATAGAACACCAATATTCTGCACGTTCAACGATTTTAATAGGGTCAGATTGTCCGTTAAACTCTTTAACGTAACGGTCATATTTTGCTGAATTATATTCTACAATCCAACCTTGTAATAACATTAAACGAGCCATATAACGACCAGCAAGTACAGATTTCCCTGCTCTAGTGCGAGCAATGACACTCAAATGTGGTACAATATCCGAATGCCATATTAGAGCTTTTGATAGCTTTATTGCATGTTTATCGTCGTTTACAAATGGCTGTAATGAATATGCATTGTCTTCTACAATCAAGCGCTGTGAAGTAAGTGTATCTTCAAAATAGAAGATGATAAAACTGTCGCCTGCTGTGAGTTCTGAAGTGATAACTGCAAATCTCTGATACTTTCCTGCTAAGATTCCAGATACACGCTGTTCAAATTTTTCGCGGTCAGCACGTTCCCAGTTTGCGATATTTTCGATAGCGATATAACCATCAATTAAAGTTTCATTAACCCAGACAGAAATTTCGGGCATTTCATCTCCGTATCTAGTGGAGTTTAAAAGTTTTAGAACATCGGTTATTTGTTTATCGTTAAATAGTTTCTTGAGTTTTTTTGAGAGTTGTCTAGCGTTACTAGACATATTAGGGATAGTAATTGTGGAAACTTCTTCACGCTGAATCCATGCGATGATAAAAAGAATTACAAGTATACAATCTAGCACGAGAACAATAAAAAATGGTACGGTTATAAAAGTAGATATGGTTGGTATAGTATAGCGTACAAAATTTATTGCTCCAGTAAATACTACAGTAATCGCAAAAGCTACCAGAGAGACTTGATAGCTTTGCATTCTACTGTTTTTAGTAGCTTTAATTCTTCTACGTTTTCGTCTAAGCACTTCGCTGTACTAGTTCTACTGAATCTGCAGCATACCAACCAAGCCCATTTTGAAGAGCACCGCCACGAACGTTGTAGAATTTTAAAGTTTTACCAAAGTTAGTATCTACTCTATTTTTGGTTTTGATGGTATACTGTAAATCATTTTTTACATCTGTAATGTTATACTTGTATTTACCATCTTCGGTTTCTTCCGCAGGAGATACTGAATATACAATAAGTTCAGGGATTGTATCTGTTGTATATTCATTTCCCGTTTTATCGCTTACGAATGATTTTAGTTGTGTTGTTTGTTTTAAAACCTCGGACAAAGGTTTAATCCAAGTTGGTTTTGACATTATTGGTTCCTCCAATTTTCTAAAATTGTCTAAAAATTCTTTTTAGACGAGTTATCAGGATATATTCGTGAAAAATCTGAAAGATTAATTCACTTGTTAACATATATTCAATTTCTGAATTATGTTTAATAGATAAAGTTTTAAATGATATATCGTTTTTTGAATACCATAACTTTATTAATTCAATAGGGACTTTCTCAAAATACCAATCTTTAGTTTGAAATTGGTATGCAACTGTAGAAAGTTTTGTCATACGATACATAAATAGATATCGTAATTTATTTTGAAAGAATTTCTTCAATAGTATTCCTCCTTTCCAATATAATTATAGGTTGTCTCTCACGTCTGCCCTACAATTACATTATACATAAAAATCGATTATAAGCAATACGATATTAATTTATTTATAAATAAAACGTGTTACAAAGATTGTATTTATTAGTTACAAAAAAATCAATTTTGTTATAAGCTTTTTTGTAAATAATGATTATTACAATAGTTATAGAATTACATAAAGGAATTTATAGAAAAGGAAATATTATATCTAGCAAGACAAAAAGAATATAAAGAAGTAAAAATGTAATGAACATTTCATGATTTAAATAATATTATTGTAAATGAAAATCTCTACTATTAATTACATTGTAATATAAAACGATAGGATTGCAACATTTAAAATGTTGACAAATAAATAAAACGTGTTACAATATATATGTTATAAATTACATTATGAACGGATGTTAAGAAAGGAAGTTGAATAATGACAATAACAGAATTTATTGAGTTGCATCAAGCTATTTATAGATTAGATAGAAATACCTTTAATAAGATTAAAACAAAGGTTTCAAGAGAATTACAAAATATCCCATCTTGGTTTGAATTGCAAGAAACACAAACTGTAGGAAAAACAACAGCTTATATTTTAGATGAGGAAACTAAAAAGGCATTGACTATAGCAATGAGACCATATTTTCAGAAATTAGCCGGTATTCGAGCAGAGGACTTGAACCAACCCATTAAAGTTACAGAAACTGATATAGAAACAGGTTTTGTTAGAGATAGTAGAACATCTGATGAAGGATATCGTTATACAGTTCCGAAAGAAGATAAAATGTATGTTATGATAGCATCGCTTTTTAATGAACGTTTTGAACTAGATGAACATGCTTGGAATGAAGATTATACTACTCATCAAATTTTTATGTCTGATGAAGAAGCAAAGTTGTCGGATAGTGTGGCTATAGCTAGCTATAGATTAAAAGACCCTATCCAAAACTACGTGAAAATAAAAGATTAGATTTAAGAAAAGCACAGAGAAAAATATCTCTATGTTTTTTTTTATGATAAAATAATGGTGATATTTTATTTTCATTATGAAGGAGTTTGTACAGATGCCTAAAGGAAAAATTCAATCAGTAGAACCGATGGTAGCTGACTTGGTTAATGGTTGGCTAAAATCGTATAGTTTAAATTACAAGTTAGAGCAAGAATCGTTAAATACAGATATAGATAATGCACTAGATGAGTATTTATCAAAAAGTGGAGGAAAGGGAGGAAATCGTCCAGATGTTAAATTATTATTAGAAGATAAATATACAGATAAATGGCCAATTCTAATTGAATACAAAGGATATAAAGATAAATTAGAGAAATTAGATGATAGTGGTCAGATATATAATAAAAAAGCTAATAATGAACCACATTTTTCTAATATTAAATCCTATGCTGTTAATGGAGCTGTGCACTATGCAAATGCGTTGTTACATTATACAACTTACTCTGATATTATTTCTATTGGTGTTACTGGTTATAAAGATGAAGAAGGAGAAATTCAGACTCAGATTGGTGTATATTATGTTTCAAAAAAGAATTTTGGCATAGGACAAAAAGTAGGCGACTATTCAGACCTCTCTTTTTTAAAAGAAGAACATTTTGATAATTTTATCGAAAAAATCAAATCTTTAGAGTTAACGGTTGAAGAAGTTGAAAAACTAAGAAATCAAAGAGAAAAAGAAATCGATTTAAGTTTAACAAAGTTAAATAATGATATATATCAAAGTGAGAAGGGCTTAGGAGAAAACGATAGAGTTTATCTAGTGGCTGCATCTATAATCTCAACTTTAGGAGTACCTAAAAAGGTTAAACCATTAGGGAAAGATGAATTACGTTCTTCTGAGGAAGTGGGTAATACTGATGGAGATATAATTATTAGAAAAGTAAATTCTTTTTTAAATGAGAAAAATTTACCAAATGCAAAAGTTGAAATGATTATTCGGACCTTACAAAATACACTTACTACAGAAAATATAAATAAACCCGTTAATGGTGAGAGTCAGTTGAAACGTGTGTTTTGTAAAATTGTAGATGATTTAGGGATATACTATAAGATAGGGCTAAACACAGATTTCACGGGTAAACTATTCAATGAAATGTATTCATGGTTAGGATTTACTCAAGACAAGTTAAATGATGTTGTCCTGACTCCTTCTTATGTCTCTACCTTGTTAGTAAAGCTAGCTCGTATTGATAAAGATTCATATGTTTGGGATTTTGCTACAGGTTCTGCAGGCTTGTTAGTTGCAGCAATGAATGAAATGTTAAATGATGCTAAGGAAAAAATTATATCTCCGGATGAGCTGTACAAGAAACAAGCAGAAATAAAAGCAAATCAATTATTAGGTTTAGAGATTTTACCATCAGTGTATATGTTGGCTATTTTAAATATGATTATGATGGGAGATGGGTCTTCGAATATATTAAATAAAAATTCTCTGACACAATTTAATGGAAACTATGGTTTTGGTGATAATAATAATAAAAAATTTCCAGCTACAGCTTTTATTCTAAATCCTCCGTATTCCGCTGAGGGAAATGGCATGATTTTTGTTCAAAAAGCTTTATCTATGATGGACAAAGGATATGCTTCAGTAATTATTCAAGGAAGTGCAGGAAATGGAAAAGCTTCTGAAATTAATAAAGAGATTTTGAAAAGTAATACTTTGTTAGCAAGTATTAAAATGCCAACTGACCTATTTGTAGGAAAATCGAATGTTCAAACTTACATTTATGTTTTTAGGGTTGGTGAGTCTCATGATAATAAGGATGTTGTTAAATTCATTGATTTTACTAATGATGGTTATAGTCGAAGTAATCGTAGAAAGTCTAATAGTAATTTGAAGGATGTAGAACATGCACGTGAGAAATATCAAGAGGTAGTTGATTTAGTTAAGTATGGTAAAAATCAATTAAATTATCTTACTGATAATGAATATTATGAAGGTAATATTGATGTAAATAAAGGGAATGATTGGAATCAATCAACACCTCCAAATACTAGACCTAATTTAACTGATTTAGGCGCTACAGTTACAAATTTTTTTGCATGGGAATTTTTCAATGCGGTTTCATCAGTCGATTTTGAAAAAGACGATTATTCAAAAAAACTTATGGATAAACTGAGTAATCAAGAATGGTCAGAAATTCCTCTTGGCGAACTATTCAACATTCAGAGCACTAGTAGCTTTAATAAGAATGCTCTTACAGAGGGAGATGAATATGATTATGTAACAAGAACATCGAACAATCAAGGGATTTTACAAACAACTGGTTTTGTTAATGAAACAAATTTAAATGAATCTGGAGTCTGGAGTTTGGGGTTATTACAACTAGATTTTTATTATAGAAGAAGACAGTGGTACGCGGGACAGTTTGTTAGAAAAATAATACCTACTTTTGATACAACTGAAAATAACGCTCTATTCTTTACAACTGTTCTAAATAAAACTAAACCAATACTTAGTCAAGTATTGGTGAGGGATATTGACAAAACATTTAAGAAAACAAAAGTTGCGTTGCCTGTTAAAAATGGAGAAGTAGATTTTGAATTTATCGAGCTATTTGTTAATCAAATCAAAACAAAATTGGTAATGAATGTTGATAAAGTAATTACAGATTTTGGACTAGTGAGCAACAATGAAAATTAAATTTTATTGTTCTGTTGCAATATGAAAATATATAAATAATAATAATTTAAATGGTGTGAACTTTTTGGTAAGACCTAGCTCAATTCGTGTATTTTTAGTATAAAATTCACACCATTCAAATGAAAGTTATTCAAATTAGATGAAATTATTCTTTCTGAAAATGTGGGAAAACATTGATTTTAAGCGGATATTGAAACTTATTCAAATAAAAGTGTTTCCAACCAGGTCTTAAGAAAGCTCGTAAAGCATCACAATTCTCAAAACGTTAATCAATACGATTATATCAACGTTTCAAAGCACTTTGCAAAGATTTTGCAAAGTGCTTTTTTGTCGATTTTTGAGCTAGAATAGCTTTGTGATAACCTTCTGATAACCTCTTCAAAATTTTAAAAATCATAATTCTATTTTGCTTTATTGAGATAATCTGCAAATTTGTCAATAGAGTTTTTCTCACCAGTTTTTGTGGTGTGAGTATAGATATCTAATGTCATCTGACTGCTTGCATGACCGAGACGTTTTGATGTATTAGAAGGATCGATTCCAATTTCAGACATAAGTGTTGCATGTGTATGTCTAAACCCATGTGGGCTAATTGGTTTTAATTTATGCTTTTTAATAATTCGATTCAGTACATTATTAATGTAATCAGCATGCAAAGGTTCAATTTTGTCATTGCTTGATATGTAAGAGAACATATATTCGTTACTGATATTTAGTTTTGTAAGAGGCAACAGAGATTGTTCTTTCAGATAGAAATTTCTCCATTGCTTAATAATATCGATTGTCTCATCATCAAGATAGATTGTGCGAACTGAAGATTCATTCTTTGTGCTCTTTTCAATCGCTTTACCGTCAATTCTTCCTAGACTTTTATCTATGTTCAATAGATTGCTGTCAAAGTTAATATCAGCCCATTTTAAAGCGTATAACTCCCCTTTTCGTAGTCCACTAAATGCAAGCAGTCTAAATAAAGCAAAATGTTTAAATGGCTCGGTTTCTTTCACTATATCAAGGAAATGATGTAATTCCTCCAGTGACCAAAAATTATCTGATCTAGTTTTTTTGATTTTAGGCATGATAACATTCTTCATTGGATTTCGATCAATGTAGTTCATGTTGATTGCAAAATCAAAAATTTTTGAGGTATAGGATTTTATCTGTTTGATATTTTTGAAAGTCTGAGATTTTTGTGTAATAAAGTTTTGACAGTCTAAAGGACTGATTTGGTCAATAAATTTATCGCCAAATATTGGTAGAATATGTATTCGATAGATATTCTTAGTTTGGGAAGAAGTTGTTTCTTCAACGGTACCAACATAGGCATTAAACCATTCTTGATAAAGTTCTTTATAAGTGACTTTGGGGTTAGGTTTGTCGGTATTTACTGTGGGGGCAACGACACCAGCTTCTAAACGAGCTTCGTACAATTTTGCCTCTTTTTTGGTTTTGAACCCTCTCTTTAAGTGCCTTTTTTTCTTTCCATAAGCATCTAAGCCAATGTAAAAGCTGACATAGTATAGGATCAATGTCATTAAGTTAGTGATCTAACTACTTGAATAGGAGGTGTGATTGAGATC
>OCJN01000112.1_pt1 | contig 38802 bp, 39 predicted proteins | sample 1480731 | NCBI WGS metagenome assembly OCJN01 (sample SAMN05301479, study PRJEB22388) | human skin metagenome | isolation source: Infant 1 DOL 23 skin | host: Homo sapiens | place: USA: Pittsburgh, Magee-Womens Hospital of UPMC | collected 2013/2014 | reverse complement strand
ATCCGGTATCCATCCTGCTGATGATTGTCGCGGGCATCCTGCTGGCGATTGTCATTTTCAAGGGCTTTGAGATTCTGTGGGATAACTTCCCACGCCTGGTCGTGGCTGTCCTAGCGCTGTGCGTCACCGCGATTATGGTCGGTGTGACCCACGCGCTGCGCACCGCACGCGATGGTTTCTCCATGTTCCTGGCCGGCTTTACCGGCCTCGTCCTCACCTTCGGCCCGCTGCTATTGGTTATGCTTTAACCCCGCGCTTGTCGATGCCCCGGTTACCCCACGTGGTAGCCGGGGTTCCACATTTTTGGCATGGTGGAGACTATGACAAAGATTGCAATTTTAGGCGGCGGACAAATCGGTGAGGCTTTGACCTCGGGACTGGTGGCATCGGGCTTTGCAGGCTCGGATATCACGGTCACCAACCGCACCGAATCCCGCAGCAAAGAACTCCAAGACGCCTACGGCGTTAACACCACTAGCGATAATGCGGCCGCGGTAGACGGCGCGGACTATATTTTTGCGTGCGTAAAGCCCTACGCCATCCTGGACCTGCTCGAAGGCCTCAAGCCAGCCAAGGACGCCGTGGTGGTCTCCATGGCGGCAGGCCTGACGCTGGAGCAGCTGCAGGGTGCGGTGGGCGAAGGCGTGCCGGTGGTGCGCGTTATGCCTAATACCCCCATGTTGGTGCGCCGCGGCATGTGCACCTGCGCGGCCGGCGAGCACGTGAGCGACGCCCAGATGGACGGCGTGCGCGAGCTGCTAGAGGCCGTCGGTGAGGTCGCGGTCATTCCAGAGAAGAATATCGACGCCGCCACCGCATTGGCGGGTTCCTCCCCGGCCTATTTCTTCCTTGTGGCAGAGGCGCTTGTTGACGCCGGCGTGCAGCTCGGCCTTCCCCGCGACGTCGCCGAGAAGCTTGCTGCCCAGGCCGCGGCCGGTTCCGGTGAGATGCTGGCTAGCTCCGGCCGCTCGGCCACTCAGCTGCGCGCTGGTGTCACCTCGCCGGGTGGCACCACCGCGGCCGCCGTCCGTGAGCTGGAGGAGTCTGGTCTGCGCGGTGCGTTCTACCGCGCGGCAGAGGCCTGCTCCGACAAGGCAAAGGAGCTCGGCTAAGCTGCCATATGCGACCTCCCCGTGGTGGGGGTGTACCCACCCGGGAGCGCTGGGGCGGGTGCTAAGCAGCGCTTTTAGGGTTAACCCTAATGATTGCTGTGAGAAAATTTGGCACTTGGGTCGCATTAGTCACATGTTTCACGATAGGCTAGGGCAAGCACGTGCGTGAAGTCCTGTGGGAGGGGAAGCCTACAGCGCGTAACGAGCTGAAGGGTTAGATATATATGGCAAATGAAGAAAAGGGAACCTTTCTGACGATCGCGGAGGTCGCCGAGATTATGCGCGTCTCCAAAATGACCGTCTACCGTTTGGTTCACGCAGGCGAAATGCCGGCCGTTCGCGTCGGACGCTCTTTCCGCGTTCACGAGTCCGCCGTCAACGAGTACCTGGAGGCTTCCGTTTACGGAGCCTAGGCTCGCGCCTCTTGGACAGCGCCCACCTCTGTTGGCCCTCGTGGTCAGCGGTGGTGGGCGCTGTTATTTTTCATGGGCTCTTTTTGGTTACGCACTGGGTGCTGGGTAAGATGGTGTGCATTCGTGTCGGCTCGCTGATGTGGCCCGCGGTCCGTGAGGCCAAGGCGGCAAGAGTGCACCTTCGCTGTTCCTAGCGCCGGCAGGTTAAAAGTACGTACTATACGAAAGTGAGGACTCCATGGGTTCCGTCATTAAGAAGCGCCGCAAGCGCATGTCCAAGAAGAAGCACCGCAAGATGCTGCGCCGCACCCGCGTGCAGCGTCGTAAGCTGGGTAAGTAAACCCAGCCCGCGCTTCTTACCCTCCGCTTCGTGTGTCCAAGCACGGCGGAGGGTTTTTGCATGCTCGACCGATATCTCTGTTTCCTACCGCCGGTAGTAGCGCCAACCGCCATAGGAAAAAACGGCGGTGACCAGCGCTGGCAAGCCATAGGTGCGTATAGCGCGGCGCACGGAGCGGTAATCGCGCACCAGCCAGCCGCGGTCACCGGCGATATCGCGTAGCTTGCGGTCCGGATTAATTGCCACAGCGGTGCCAACCATCGACAGCATGGGAACGTCGTTGGCGGAATCTGAATAGGCGGTGCAGCGCGAGAGGTCGAGGCCTTCGATGGTCGCGAGCGCAGCCACGGCGTGCTTTTTGCCGGGCCCGTGCAGAATATCGCCGACCAGCCGGCCGGTGAACTTGCCGTCCTTGACCTCTGCGACGGTGCCGAGCGCACCCGTGAACCCGAAGCGCCGCGCCAGCACCTGGGCCAGTTGCACTGGCGTGGCGGTAACCAGCCACACCTGCTGGCCAGCGGCCAGGTGCATCTCCGCTAGCTGCGTGGTGCCGGGGTAGGCGCGGCGCGCCAGCGAGGCATCCACGATCTCCTCGCACAGCTCCACCAGCTCATCGACACTGCGACCCTTAACAAACTCCAATGCCTGCGCGCGGCCGTGAGCTACGTCTTTGGCATTCTCACTGCCGGAAACGCGGAATTTTAACTGCTTCCACGCAATCGGCAAGATTTCGGAAAGCCGGAAATAGCGCTTGCGCGCCAGTCCGAAGGCGAATTCCACGAGTGAGGAGCCTTGGATGAGGGTGTTGTCGACGTCGAAAAACGCCGCCGCCCCCACATCTACCGGTACGTCCGGGTCTTGGTCGGTGATGCGTTGCGCGCCGGCCGCGTCGTAGGAGCCGGTTACCGAATCCACGCCGGAGGCAAAATCCTCCAACTCGAGCCCGAATTCTTCTAGCGCCGCAGCGGCTGCGGCTTCACCGGCGGTGCGCTGGGATTCCTCGTCCAGCGGGGCGAGTGCTTGGGTCTCTAAGAAATTACGCAGATTGCCGCGCGAGGCGGTCCAATTGGCCAAGAAGTCGCGGGGGGATTCGGGGAATCCTGGGGGAGTGGTAGCGGACACGAGTAAGACAAACAGCTTTCGCAAACGCGGGGTGGACTAACGTGTCCATAGTAATGGTTTCGACCGCCGCCGTCCTTGTGAGGAGAATATGTCTCAGCATCTCGTCGAGCTCATGGTGCGCACCACCTGCGGTTCTTGCGCGCGCGTGAGGGAACAGATCACCCCCGTTATCAAGCAGGCAGGCGCGGAGCTTAGTGTGCGTAACGTGGATGAGGACGCGGGGCTGGCCATGGAGTTCGGTGACCGCGTACCCGTCGTGGTTATCGACGGCGAAGAGTTTGCCTGCTGGGAAGTAGACAATGAGGAGCTGGCGGCCGAGCTGGCCGGTTGATTCGGGATCCACGACACCGACAGGTAGTCTTTTGGAGGATTAAAATCAATCAAAGGGTTGAGGAGTGTTGTGCATGAGCGTGCTCGTCGTGGGCATGTCCCACCAGTCGGCGCCGGTGGCGCTGCTGGAAAAGCTGAGCATGGATAGTGCGGTCCAGGATTCCGCCTGCGGGAAACTGGTGGCGGCCGACTCACTTTCAGAGGCGATGATCATCTCCACCTGCAACCGCATGGAGGTCTACACCGTCACCAACTCCTTCCACGCCGGCGTGCAGGAAGTCGTGCGCGTGATCACCCAAGTATCGGGCGTGAGCGAGGAGGAGCTGCGCAGCTACCTCTACGTACGCTATGCCGACGCCGCGGCCGAGCACCTGATGTCGGTCACCTCAGGGCTGGATTCCATGGTGGTAGGAGAGCAGCAGATCATCGGCCAGGTGCGCAGCGCCTACCAGGCCGCCTCCGAACAGGGCACGGCCGGCCCGCGCATCCACGCGCTGGCGCAGTCTGCGCTACGGGCGGGCAAGCGCGTGCACTCCGAGACCGACATCGATGAGGCAGGTTCCTCCATGGTGTCCTTCGCTTTCGATCAAGCCCTGCAGCGCCTAGACGCCGAGGATTTGGCCGGCAAGACCGCGCTGGTCCTCGGCGCGGGTGCCATGGCTTCGCTCGCTGCTACCCACGCCGGCCGGCTTGGGGTCAAAGAGTTGGTGTTGGCTAACCGCACCCGCGAGCGCGCCGAGCGCCTGGCCAGCCACGCTGAGGAGGCCGGTGTTGCCGCCCGCGTCGTGGACTTTTCCCAGCGTGCCGCCGCGCTTTCCGACGTCGACCTCGCCATCTCCGCCACCGGCGCCGATAATTTCACCATCGAAGCCGCCGATATTCCGGCCGGACGCGAGCTCATGCTCATCGATCTTTCCCTACCGCGCGATATCGACGATGCCGCCGCTGCGGCCGACGGTGTGGACCTGGTCAATATCGAGCGCCTGAGCAAGTCGCTCTCGGCCGCCGATACCGATGTTGCGGCCGGCACTAGCCCGCACGCTCAGGCCCGTCGCATCGTCGACGAGGAGCTGGCGGCTTATACCTCGGCCCAGCGCGTGCGTGATGTCGCCCCGGCCGTAAGCGCCCTGCATCGCCGCGCGGCCGACCTCGTCGAGTGCGAAGCCGCGCGCTTGCAACACAAGCACCCAGAGCTTGCCGGCAAGCAGCTGGAGGACGTCCAGCGCGCCCTCAAGCGCGTGGCCGATAAGCTACTGCATGAACCGACGGTGAGGGCGAAGAAGCTGGCGGCGTCGGAAAGCAGTGTCAGCAGCGAGAATGCTCTGCAGGAACTCTTTGGCCTGCAACTGGAAGGCTCCGGAGTGTCCGTGGCCGTTAATGAATTGCCCACCATGACTAAGGAGGCCTAAATGTTTCAGATTGGTACCCGCGGCTCCAAGCTCGCCACCACCCAGGCGGGCCATGTGCGCGATTGGCTTATCGACGCCGGCTTTGACTCCCAACTCCACATCGTCACCACCGCCGGCGACGTCAATATGGCGCCCGTCGAGCGCATCGGCGTCGGCGTATTTACCCAAGCGCTGCGCGAGGCGCTCTATGCCGGCGAATGCGATATCGCCGTCCACTCTTTTAAGGACCTGCCCACCGCCCCCGATGATCGCTTCCGCCTCGTGGTGCCGCAGCGCCAAGATTCCCGCGAGGCGCTCGTCGCCCGCGATGGCCTGACCCTGGCGCAGCTACCGCAGGGTGCACGCGTGGGCACCTCCGCCCCGCGCCGCATTTCCCAGCTGGCCGCAATCCGCCCGGATCTGGAGATTCGCCCACTGCGCGGCAATATCGATACCCGCATGTCCAAGGTCACCGACGGTGAGCTCGATGCTGTTTTGCTGGCCTATGCCGGCCTGCTGCGCGGTGGTTACGCGGACCGCGCCACCGAAATCTTCGAGCCTTCCGTCTTCATGCCGGCGCCGGCCCAGGGTGCCCTCGCTATCGAGGCCGTGGCCGGAACCGAGGCCGCGGCGGCCCTAGACGCCATCGTTGATGACCGCGCCTCGGCCGCCGCTGCTGGTGAGCGCGCCGTGCTGGCCCGCCTCGAGGCCGGCTGCACCGCTCCGGTGGCCGCAACTTCGCGCTGGGACGGCGAACAGCTCACCGTGCGCGGTGGCGTCTTTGCCCTCGACGGATCTCGCCAGCTCACGGCCACCGCTTCCGGTCCCGCGGCCGAAGCCACAGAGCTCGGCGCCCGCGTTTCGGACGAGCTTTTCGCCGGTGGTGCGGCCGAGCTGCTGGGCAAGTAATTTCGCCTTTAGGCGCTAATAATTTAAGGTGTAGATACCACAAATCATTGTCCCGCAATGATCCGGCCCCCTTTAAGGGCATCCCAGGCCTTGCGTCCTGGGATTTTGGCCGTTATGACCGTGTCACCCACCGCCGGCGCGGGGACCCACACCGCATGCGATCATGTCCGTGCGCGGTGCCGCGCGCCCGATTTTAGAAAAGAACTTTATGAGCAAAGCTGCGCCAGACACCCAATTGGGCAAGATCGTCTTTGTGGGCGCTGGTCCAGGTAATCCCGACCTGCTGACCGTCCGCGCCCGCGAGGTTCTGGCAAATAGTGCCATCGCCGTGACCGATCCGCAGGTCATGCAGGGCGTGCGCGATGCCGTCGCCGCTGCGCTGCCCGTTCCGCAGGAGCTTCTCGACGCCGCCGAGGCCGAATACGCCCAAATGTGCGCCGACGCCAAGGCCAAGGGCGCGCGCCGCAAACCACCCCGCCCCGCACCGCCGACGGCCGCGGTGCTGTATGAACCGGGTGAGGATATCGTCGGCCAGCTGCGCGAGTGCTTGATTGAGGCCGACGGCGAGGACGTCATCCGCCTAGTAACTGGCAACCCGCTGCACCGCGAGTCCATCAAGACCGAGATCAACGCCGTGGCCTCCGCCGGTCTGGAATTCCAGGTGGTGCCCGGAATGTCCCTGCCCTCTACTGTGCCGTCCTTTGCTGGCATTGCGCTCGGCTCGACCTATACCGAGGCCGATGTCACCGATGGTGCCGATTGGGATGCGCTGGCTAATGCCACCCAGCCCATCGTTTTGCAGGCCACGAAGGAAGATCTGCCGGTTATCTCCGACGAGCTGCAGCAGCGCGGCATGCCGGCCGAGACCGAGGCATTTGTCACCGTGCACGGTACTACCCGCCTGCAGCGCACTTATGAGACCACACTGGGTACCATGGGCAAGCTCGATGCGGATCTCGCCGGAGCACTCGTGGTTACCCTCGGTCGCAGCATCGACGACCGCACCAAATACTCCTGGTGGGAAAACCGTCCGCTCTACGGCTGGCGCGTGCTCGTGCCGCGCACCAAGGAACAAGCCGGCCCAATGTCCGCGCGCCTGGCTGGCTATGGCGCCATTCCGCAAAACGTGCCCACCATCTCCATCGAGCCGCCGCGCAACCCGGCGCAGATGGATCGCGCCATCAAGGGCATCGTCGAGGGCCGCTATAAGTGGATCGTCTTCACCTCCGTCAACGCCGTGACCGCGGTATGGGAGAAGATCGCCCAACTCGGCCTCGACGCCCGCGATTTCGCCGGCGTCCACCTTGCGGCCGTGGGCACCAAAACCGCGGCCGCCATCCGCGCCAAGGGCATGGTCCCGGAGCTCTTGCCACACAAGAAGAAGCAGAACGCCGAGGGCCTGCTCGATGTCTTCCCCAACTTCGTGGAAGATATCGACGCCGTCGGCCGCGTCCTGCTCCCGCGCGCCGATATCGCGGCCGATACCCTGGTGGACGGGCTCAAAGCCCTCGACTGGGAGGTTGACGACGTCGTGGCCTACCGCACCGTCCGCGCCGCCCCGCCTTCGGCCGAGATCCGCGACATGATCAAGACCGGCGGCTTCGACGCCGTGGCCTTCACCTCGGGGTCCACCGTGCGCAACTTGGTGGGTATCGCGGGCAAACCGCACCAGCGGACGATCATTGCGTGTATCGGGCCGTCGGCAAGAGCGGCCGCGGAAGAAATGGGCCTGCGCGTCGATGTCGTGCCCGAGGTCGCGGATGTGCCCTCGCTTGTCGACGCCCTCGCAGACCACGTCGCCGCCCTTCGCGCCGCCGGGAACCTGCCCGCGCCGCGTAAGAAACGCCGCTCGCGCAAGAAGGCTACTAAGGTCGACAAGGCATAAGTTTTAGTCTCGCTCTAAGGAGTACCCAATGAGCACCTTCCCAGCCCGCCGCCCACGCCGCCTGCGCACCACCCCCGCGATGCGCAACCTCGTGGCCGAAACCCAGGTTCGCCCCTCGGACCTGATTTTGCCCATGTTCATCGCGGACGGACTCGACGCCCCACGCGAGATTCCCTCCATGCCGGGCGTTTACCAACACTCTTTCGACTCCCTGCGCCGCGCGGCCGAGGAGGCGCTGGAGGCTGGCGTCACCTGCGTCGACCTCTTCGGAGTGCCGCTAGAAGAAGACAAGGACGAGACCGGCTCTGTGGCTTGGGATCCGCAGGGCATTTTGAACCGTGGCATTGCCTGCCTGCGCGAGGAATTCGGCGATGACCTCATCGTGATGGCCGATACCTGCCTCGACGAGTTCACCTCCCACGGCCACTGCGGCGTGCTGGATGACAAGGGCCGCGTGCTTAACGACGAATCCGTCAAGCTCTACCAAGACATGGCCCGCTCCCAAGCCCGCGCCGGCGCCCACATCGTCTCCCCGTCCGGCATGATGGACGGCCAGGTGGCCGCCATTCGTGCCGACCTCGACGAGGCCGGCCACGAGGACGTGGCCATCATGGCTTATTCCGCCAAGTATGCCTCCGCCTTCTTCGGCCCGTTTCGCGACGCCGTCGGCTCCTCCCTCGAGGGCGACCGCCGCACCTACCAGCAGGATCCGCGCAACTTCCGCGAATCCCTGCTTGAGGCCGAGCTAGATATCGAAGAGGGCGCTGACTTCGTCATGGTCAAGCCCGGCCTGCCTTATCTGGACGTGCTTTCGGCCGTGGCGGAGACTTCTCCCGTGCCGGTTGCGGTCTACCAGGTCTCTGGCGAGTACGCGATGGTCAAGGCCGCGGCTGCCAACGGGTGGATCGACGGCGAGGCCATCATGCTCGAGTCGCTGACCGCATTCAAGCGCGCCGGCGCCGATCAGATTCTCACGTACTTCGCCACCGAAGCCGCCCGCCTGCTCAAGTAAAGGATCCCTGTGACTGCTACGCCCCCGTCGCCCGCCCCTGCTCCGCGTCCACCGCGCACGCAACGCTTGCCGCGGCAGCAGCGGCCGGAGTCTGTGACGTACATGCTGTGGCTGTGGCTGGGCGCGCTGTGCGGCGAGGCCGTGCACCAGGTGCTCAATGTGGTGCTGACGCTGCTCAACCACGACGTTCTCATGTCGCAGGCCAAGGAGATGGCCAAGTCCGCACCGGCCGGCGTTGATGAAGCCCAGCTTTCCGACGCCTTCCTCCGCACCGCCGCCTACGCCTCCGTCGCCCTTTCGGCGGCCATTTCCCTGGCGATAATCGTGCTGCTGGCCTTCCTGCTGCGGTCCCTGGCTCGTCGCGGCAAGCGAGCCGGCACTTCCCGTCGCGTGTGGTTCGCCTTCTCGCTCTACTTTGGATTCCGCATCCTGCTGACTTTTATGGTTACCCCGGCCGGCGCTGATGTGCCTGATTGGCTCTTTTTCGTCGATGGCATGGTGCAGATCCTGGTCGGCGTCGCGGCGGTGCTCGGCCTGATTTTCTCCGTGCGGGTCGATACCTTGGATTACACCGGTGAGCTCGAGCAGATGCGCGAGTTGGAAAAGGAACTCGAGCAAGCCCAGCGCGAGAAGAAGCGCGCCGAGGAAGAACGCAAGCGTGCCAAGGATGACCAGCGCAGCAAGCGCAGTGACCGGGAGGATAAGCGATGAATAGCACCGAGCGCCCCGGGCCGCGCGACTATAACCGCGCGGCCAGAAACGCCTCCGCACCGCAGAACCTCGACGCGTGGCCGCGGCCGCTGCGCTGGGCATATTGGGTGCTCGTCGTCAGTGCCGTGCTCATGCTGGTCAGCGGCCTGGTGGGCATCTTCGGCTCGGGCGGGCCGCAGGTGGAGCCGCAGAATACGCAGGTCGCCGAGTACCTCCACTCCAACCGCCTTTTTGTTGCGGTAACCAATACCGTCGGCGCTATCCTGCTCGCGCTCTTTGCCGCGCAGCTGGCCAGCGGATCCAAGTGGGCGCGCCGCATCATCACCATCGTCATCGCCATCGCGCTCTTTAACAATATCGCCGCCCTTGCGCTCGGCATCGGCGGGCTGAGCCTGCTGCTTATCCCCATCGCCTTGCTCATCGCCCTCGCGCTGCTTTTCCAGCCGCAGTCCAACCGCTTCATCAAGGACCGCAGTTTGCGTGGCTAATTAGCCCCTACTCCAACTTTTGATTCATAATTGGGGCATGTCTCGACTAAATCGTGCCCCGCTTATTGACGCCGCCCTCGGCCGCACCCCCTCCCGACCCCCAGTCTGGTTCATGCGCCAGGCCGGCCGCTCGCTGCCGGAGTACCGCGCCGCGCGCGAGGGGATTAGCATGCTTGATTCCTGCTTCATGCCGGAACTGCTGGCGGAAATCACCCTGCAGCCGGTGCGCCGCCACGACGTCGACGCCGCTATTTTGTTTTCCGATATTGTCGTCCCGCTCAAGGCCGCCGGCGTCAAGGTCGATATCGTGCCGGGCCGCGGGCCGGTGATGGAAAAGGCGGTGCGGAGTAGGGAGGACGTCGGCAAGCTGCCGCTGCTAGAGACCGACGTCCCCGAGGTCACCGAAGGCATCGCCCGCATCCTGGCTGAGCTCACCGAAACCCAAGCGCTCATCGGCTTCGTTGGTGCGCCGTTTACGCTGGCTAGCTACCTCGTTGAGGGTGGGCCATCCAAGAACCACGAGCGCACCAAGGCCCTCATGCACGCCGAGCCGGAGACTTGGCATATGCTCATGCGCCGCCTCGTTCCTACCATCACCCGCTTCCTGCAGGTGCAGGTAGACGCCGGCATTGATGCTATGCAGCTTTTCGATTCCTGGGCGGGCTACCTCAATGAGCGCGACTACCGCGAATTCGTTTTGCCGTATTCGCGAGAAATCCTGGCCGGTGTGAATATTCCGCGCATCCACTTCGGCGTCGGTACCGGCGAGCTCTTGCCGGCCATGTCGGAGGCAGGGTCGGAGGTCATGGGCGTCGATTATCGCGTGCCCATGGATGCCGCGGCCGAGCGCGTGAGCGCCCGCGTGCTGCAGGGCAACCTTGACCCGGCCATGCTTTTTGCCGGCGACGACGCCGTGCGCCAGGCCGTACGCACCATCCGCGGCGAGGTCAGCCGGGCGCGCGAGCGCGGCGATATTGACGGCCACATCTGGAACCTCGGCCACGGGGTCCTGCCAACTACTGACGCGGAAGCAATCACCCGCGCCGTATCCATCATCCACGAGGAGGGCTAAATGCGTATTGCGATTATCGGTGCCGGCCTGGCGGGCTTGACGGCCGCCTACGAGTTGCGCGATCACGACGTCGAGGTTTTCGAGGCCGCCGGCCGCATCGGCGGCAAGCTGTACTCCGTGCCGTTTAACGACGGCCCGACCGACATGGGCGCCGAGGCCTTCCTCGCCCGCCGGCGCGATGCCGTGGAGTTCATTGAATCCCTCGGCCTCGGCGATAGCCTGGTTGAGCCCTCCGGCCTGCACTCGCTGGTGTATTCCGGCGAACTAAAGCCCCTGCCGCGCGGCGGAATGATGGGTATTCCTTCGCACTCGGAGCCGGTCGCGCACCTGGTCTCGGCCGAGACCGCGCGCCGCATCGACAACGAGGAGCCCTTTGAGTGGACGGCGGGCAGTGACGTGTCCGTGGGCCGCCTGGCGCGCCAGCAGTTTGGCGACGACCTCGTCGACCACGTCATCTCCGCCCTCCTCGGTGGCGTGTACTCCTGCTCGGCCGATGATCTGGGACTGCGCGCGACCATCCCCGCGGTGGCCGAAACCCTTGACGCGCTATCCGAGCGCGGACCAGTCACCCTCTCGGCCGCGGTCCGCGCACTGGAGGAGGCCCGTGCGGCCGCGCCCCGCAGCGACGGCCCCGTCTTCCAGACCTTCCGCGGCGGCTACGCAGAACTATATGAGGCGCTGGCCGAGCAATCTCGCGCCAAGATCTACCTCGATACCTTTATTTCCGGCATTTCTCGTGAGGGCGAGCAATTTCGCTTGGCCGGCGCACCCGGCGATACCGCTCCCTTCGACCGCGTGCTCGTGGCCACCCCGGCCCCGACCGCGGCTCGCCTGTTGCCCAAGGTGTCCCCGCAGGCGGCGGACCGGCTGAAGGGCGTGAAATTGGCGGCGTCGGCAGTCGTGGGCCTGAAGTTTGAGTCTGACACGGACCCGGCCGGTAACGCGCTTCCGCAGAACTCCGGCATCCTTGTAGCCACCGACCAAGACGACGTGCATGCCAAGGCCTTCACACTCTCTTCGCGCAAATGGCCGCATTTGGCTGAGCGTGGCGGGGCCTTGGTTCGTGCCTCCTTCGGCCGCTTCGGCGACGACGCCATTGTGCGCGCTGAGGAAGACGACCTCGTCGACTATGCTCTCGACGACCTACAGCACCTCACCGGCTTCGACGGCCGCGCCGCCGGCGTCGCGGAGATCTTCACGCAGCGCTGGTTCGGCGGCCTGCCGCGCTACGACGCCGCGCACCTTGAAACCGTGGCCGGCGCGCGCGGCGCCCTCGCGGCGACGCCAGGCATCGATGCCACCGGCGCTTGGGCGGGCGGGGTTGGCGTCCCCAACGTCATCGCGGACGCTCGCGCCGCTGCCGCCCGCATCGTTCGTTAGCGGTCCTGCTAGCGCCGCCACGCTAGCGCGGGGGCATATCTGTGCGCGGTCCAATCCGCACTGTGGTGAGGTCCGGGCACACCAAAACGGCAGCAGGGCATCCTGCTGCCTAGTGGCAAGTCTGGTGGGCAACAAAACTAGTGCGGTGGATCCGCCGGGGCCGGCCGGGCGGGGGCGCCCGGACTAGGTGTCGGTGGGTGCAGTGTCGGCCCACGGCGGCTGCCACACCACGCGGCCTCGGCGTCGAACGAGGCGCCCGCGGATAGGCGGGGCATTCGGGTCATCATCGTTGACGCCGTTGTGATACGGGCAGCAGGTGGCGAGATTCGAGATATTGGTATCGCCGCCGTGCTGCCATGCCTGCAAGTGGTGTATTTGGCATTTATCCGCTGGGTAGTTGCAGTCGGTCCAGGGACATACTGGGTTTTCGGCTGCGGCCATGAGGCGCTGCTTTTCGCTGGCCATGCGCTCCGTGCGGTAGAGGTTGACCGCGCCCTCAAAGGGGTGGACGAGGGTGATAAGGCCGCGCTCGGCGAGCGTGCGCGAAACGAGATCCGCGCCAGAAATCCGGGCACCATTGGTGAGCTGGATGCTGATTTCTTCGCCGTCGCCGTCGATGATGCGGTCGAGTTCGTCGAGCGTGATGATCGCGTTGGTCGTAATGGTCGGGCGGTCGGCGGCGGAAGCAGCGGTGGAGGAGAAGAGTTCCGCTACCGAATCCAGCGGCGAGTCTTCATCAAGACTGGACTCCAGATCCGCGATGAGCGAGGAAGGCCCGGTAATCGCGAGGGTCCATGGCGCGTCCTTGCGGCGGCGGATGCGCACGCCGGGGCGTGGCGGGGTCGGGGGATTGAGTTCGCGCAGCTTTTTACGCGCTAGCTTTTCCATTTCGTCGGTATCGGCGGCGGTGCGGCACAGCTCCACGCGCAGGCGCCAGGCGTCGCGCTTGGTCTTGGCACGGGCGGCGTAGCGCTCGATTACCTCCAGCGTGGGCAGCGGGTGGGCGCGGTCGCGCGCAGCGTCAACCGCCTGGCGTTGGAGGCGGGTAAAGGAGGTGGGGGCAAAGAGGGCGTCGGCAAGCGTGAGCAAGGTGCGGGCCGTTTTATTGGGCGCACCGGCGGCGCACAGCTGGTCTTCAGACATGCCAGCGCACCCGGCAACGATATCGATGCCGGGCGCCAAGGCCGCGAGATAGGTCTGAAGAGCTGTCATGCCCCGCAGCCTAAGCCACCGCGCGCAATCCGTGCGAGGGTGAGCGCGCGAATCTGTGGATAACTAGGACCGAAAGGGCGAATTTCGGCCCGCCAGTCCGGCGGGGCTGTGGATAACTAGCCCTTATTGCGGAAGACGAAGATGGAGGAGAAGTCCTGATCGCCGTGTCCCATGGCCTGCATTTCCTCGAAGCGGCCGATGGCAGCGGTAAGGGCGGGAAGTGGCTTGGTGGAGGTCATCTCCATGAGTTTGGCGTCCTTGGCTAGGGCGTCGACGGTGAAATCGCCAGGGTCGGTATTGCGCTCGCCGGTGATAAACGGCGCCTTCATATTCGCGATGAAGGACAAGCCGGTGATATCAAGCATCTGCAGCACCACCTCGGAGTCCAAGCCCTCGGATTCGCCGAGCTGCAGGGCTTCGAGCAGGCCTTCGGCGGTGACGGCGAGTGCCAAATTAGCAAGCAGCTTTCCGATGGCCGCCGTGGCCGCCGCCTCCACCCCAATGAGCTTTTCTTCTCCCGCCCAGGACTCGGCGAGGGACATGGCTTGCTCGCGGCGGTTATCGTCGGGCGTGCCCACATAGACGCCGAGCTTTCCCTCACGGGCCGGGCCAAGCGTGCCGACGACCGGAGCGTGGACATAGGTTTCCACGACGGCGGCGAATTCGCGGGCATCGTTGGGTGAGACGGTGGTGGTATCGATCCAGGTCACGCCCGCGGGAATGAGCTGCGGCTCGATGACGACTTCGCGGACATCGTCGGGGCCAAAAAGCGAGGTGATGACGACTTCAGCATCCGCTACGGCGTCGGTCGGGGTGGGGGCGAGTTCGGCACCTTCTTCCACGAGCGGCCGGGCGCGCTCGGCGGTGCGGTTCCAGACGGTCATCTCGATGCCGTCCTGCTCATTGAGCAGACGGCGGGCTAGTTCGGTTCCCATGCGGCCAGTTCCAAGAAATGCAATCCTCATGCTTTCCCAGTGTGCCATCTTTGGGGGCAGGCTCGCCGCGGTATGCGCAATATCCGGTGAGCTAGAGTCCCGGAATCCGCGGCGCAGGCGGCAGCGGTAGCGCCGGCGGGGCGGGCATAGCTGGAACGGCCGGTGCGGCGTCCTCGATGCGCCCGCGGACCTCATGCGGCGGAATGTTGAGGTTCGGCAGGCCGGTTTTGTCCCGCGCAGGAGGGCGTGGCGCCGCCGGTTGTGGTGCAGGCGCCGGCGCGGGCCTAGGTGCAGGAGCGGGCGGCGGGCCCGGTTGTGGGCGCGAGGGCGGCGCGGCCTTAGGCGCAGGCGCGGACGTCGCGTTCGACGGCGAAGGTTCCGCGGCCGGCGGCGAAGGAGGGGCTGCGTCTTTCTGCGGCAGGTCGCGAGGGTTGAGAGGGTGGGGAGGGGGCTGTCAGGAGGGGACGTCGGCAAGCGGGGCGGCGCCTACCGAGGCCGGCAGCGGCCGGTCGGGCGCGGGCTGGGCGCAGCCGGCGAGGCATAAAGCGGCCAGGATGGCGAAAATGACAGTGCGCTGCATTGAAAATCCCCCCGAATTGAAAAGTGCAACGCCCCGAAGTTTAGCGGCTGACTGTGAATCGCGCACTCCAACTTTTGTATAGCGCGCGAGTCGCTAGAATGTCAGACATGCCTAATACTTCCCAGTCACAACAGTGGTTTGAGCGTTCCTCCAAGGTGATTCCGGGCGGGGTGAACTCGCCGGTGCGCGCGTTCGGCTCCGTGGGTGGCCAGGCCCGCGTCATTGAGCGCGGCGCGGGTTCGCGCCTGTGGGATGCCGATGGCAATGAGTATGTTGACCTGGTCAGTTCCTATGGTCCGATGATTCACGGCAACGCGCACCCGGAGATTGTGGAGGCCGTGCAGCAGGCCGCTGCAGGCGGTTTGAGCTTCGGCTCGCCCACGGAAGGCGAGGCCCTGCTTGCGGAGGCCATCGTTTCGCGCACCGCGGCCGATAAGGTGCGCATGGTCAACTCCGGCACCGAGGCCACTATGTCTGCGGTCCGCCTGGCCCGCGGCTATACCGGCCGCGCCAAGGTATTGAAATTCGAGGGCTGCTACCACGGCCACGTAGATGCGCTGCTGGCTTCGGCCGGTTCCGGTGTGGCGACCTTTGCGCTGCCGGATTCCCCGGGCGTGACGGGCGCGACGGCGGCCGATACCATCGTCGTTCCTTATAACGATATCGAGGCCGTGCGTGAGGCCTTCGCGCAGCACCCGGGAGAGATTGCCTGCATTATCGCGGAAGCCTCGGCCGGAAACATGGGCACCGTGGCACCAGATGAGGGCTTCAATGCCGCGCTTGCCGACGTCGCCCATAAAGACGGCGCCCTCCTCATCCTCGACGAGGTCATGACTGGCTTCCGCACCTCTTATAAGGGTTGGTACGGCGTCGACGGCGTGGCAGCGGACCTGGTGACCTTTGGCAAGGTCGTCTCCGGCGGGCTGCCGGCCGCCGCCTTCGGTGGCCGCGCCGAGGTCATGGACTACCTCGCGCCGGAAGGACCGGTCTACCAGGCGGGCACGCTGTCCGGTAACCCGGTGGCGATGGCGTCGGGCCTGAAGTCTTTGGAGCTGGCCGATGAATCGCTCTATGAGCGTCTGCAGGCCAATGCGGACCGTCTGACCGGCATGATTTTTGAGGCGCTGTCGGCCGAGGGCGTAGCGCACCACATCCAGCGCGCATCCTCGATGTTTTCCATCCGCTTTGCCGAGGGCGAGGGCCGCAACTTCGCCGATATGCAGGCGGCCGAGACCTTCCGCTTCACCCCGTTCTTCCACGCCCTACTGGATAACGGCATCTACGTCGCGCCGAGCCCGTTCGAGACCTGGTTTGTCTCGGATGCTCTTAACGACGCCGACTTCGAGCTCATCGAAGCCGCCCTCAAGCCCGCCGCCCAAGCCGCGGCCGCCGCGCGTCCCGCAAACTAAGGAGAAACATGACACGCACCATCGTTCACCTCGTGCGCCACGGCGAGGTTCACAACCCGGAGAAGATTCTCTACGGGCGCATCCCGGGCTACCACCTATCCTCCCGCGGGCATTCCATGGCGGCGCGGACCGCGGAGACTTTCCGCGACCACGATGTGACCTACCTGGCGGCCTCGCCACTGCAGCGCGCCCAGGAGACCGCGCGGCCGATTGCGGAGGCAACGGGGCTGGACGTGGACGTCGATAAGACGCTCATTGAGTCCGGCAACCGTTTTGAAGGCCTGCGCACTAAGGGCCTGCGCTCCGCGCTGTGGAACCCGCGTCGTTGGCCGCTGCTGGTCAACCCGCTAGAGCCATCGTGGGGCGAGCCCTATGAGCAGATTGCCGAGCGTATGCTGGGCTCCATTGAGCGCGCCCGCACCGCCGCGGCCGGCCACGAGGCGATTTTGGTCAGCCACCAGCTGCCCATCGTGATGGTGCAGCGCATCGTGCTGGGCCAGCGCCTGCCTCACGCGCCGTGGAATCGCGAATGTGACCTGGCCTCGGTGACTTCCCTGTTATTCGAGGATAACCAGGTCACGGATATTTTCTACTCCTCGCCGGCGCAGGAGATTTAATGGCACTCCAAAGCAAACGCGCAGCCGGCGCGGTGCTGGCGGCGGCAGCCATCGCACTGCCTCTTGCCGGTTGCGCGCAGGATTCCGATAACGCCCAAAATGCGGTTGCTACCGGCGGCAACTTCGAGTTCATCACCCCCGGTGGCGAAAAAGTCATCAACTACGAGGAATCCGAGCGCAAGCCGCTACGTACGTTCTCCGGCGAGGATGTGCGCGATACGGATAAGACCATTTCCCTCGAGGACTATGACGGCGAAATCGTCGTGCTCAATTCCTGGGGTCAGTGGTGCGCTCCCTGCCGCTCCGAGGCCGATGACCTCCAAGAGGTCCACTCCGATCTGCAAAAACGCCAGATCGGCACCGTCTTGGGGATTAATGTGCGCGATTATAACCCGCAGGTGTCCAATGACTTCCTCGAAGACAACGGACTGGAGTATCCCTCCATCTATGATCCACCGTTTAAGACCGCCGCGGCCCTAGGCGGCGTGCCGACTTCCGTGGTGCCCACCACTATCGTCTTGGATAAACAGCACCGCCCGGCTACGGTCTTTTTGCGGTCCATCACCGCTAAAGATGTGATGGAAGTCGTGGACAAGCTAGAAAAGGAATAAATGGACAACGCAGCGAGCATCGGCAACTCTTTTGCTGAAGCCGCGACCTCCGGCCCTCTCCTTCTGGGCCTGCTCGCGGCAGCCCTAGCGGGGCTGGTGAGTTTCGCCAGCCCGTGCGTGATCCCGCTGGTGCCTGGTTATATTTCCTATCTGGCCGGCGTGGTGGGCGGCGAGGTTACCTTCGATGGGGAGCTGGGGGTGGGCGTCGGCAAGCGCAGGCAATGGGCCGTGGCATTGGCCGCGACCTTGTTCATCCTCGGTTTTACCGTGGTATTCCTGCTGGCGACGGTCTCGGTATTCGGCGCGATTTCCGCGCTCCGGCTTAATGAGGAAATGCTCATGCGGGTAGGCGGCGGCGTGACCATCTTGATGGGCGTGGTTTTCTTGGGCGCGATTCCAGCGCTGCAGAAAGATACCCGCATGGCGCCGAAGCGCTGGACCACCTGGCTGGGAGCGCCGCTACTCGGCGGGGTATTCGCGCTGGGCTGGACGCCGTGCTTGGGCCCAACGCTGGCCGCCATCATTTCCGTATCGGCCGGCACCGAGGGCATGACGGCCGCGCGTGGCGTGCTGCTCATCATCTTTTATTGCCTGGGCCTGGGCTTGCCGTTCCTTCTGGTGGCGCTGGGCTCCGCGCGGGCGATGCGCACGATTTCGTGGGCCCGCAAACACTCGCATACCATCCAAATAATCGGCGGCGTGGCCATGATCCTCGTCGGCCTGGCACTGGTAACCGGCCTATGGGGCGAATTTATTAGCCTCATCCGCCAGTGGACCGGCAACTACGGCGCAACCCTTATTTAGGAGAGACGTGAAATATTTCCGCAAAGCCTGGCATTGGCTGACCAGTATGCGCACCGCGCTAGCGCTGCTTTTCTTGCTGGCGCTGGCCGCGATTCCCGGTTCTTTGCTGCCGCAGCGCGATCTCAACGAGCAGAACGTGCAGGACTTTATTGAGTCCAATGGCAACGTGGCGAAGATCTACGACAAGCTGCAGCTTTTCGACGTCTTTTCTTCCGTCTGGTTCCAAGCCATCTTCGTCCTTCTCGCTATTTCCCTGGTTGGCTGCATCCTGCCGCGCTCCTGGGATCACTATAAGGCGTGGAAGACCCCGCCGACGCGCGCCCCGAAGTACCTCCACAAGCTGCCGCTGGCGGCCGAGGGGCACTCGGAAAAGAGCGAGGAGGAACTATCCGCGGAAATTAAGAAGCGTCTGAAGAGGTGGCGCGTGGCCGAGTATTCCCCGGAGAAGGACCGTGCCGGCGTGCATACCTTCTCCGCGGAGCGCGGCTACGGCCGCGAGCTAGCCAACCTCATTTTCCACGTGGCGCTGGTAGCCATCCTGGTTACGGTTGCCGCCGGCAAACTGGTCAACTACGAAGGCCAGGTCATCGTGGTCACTGAGTCTGGCTCGCAGGGCGGCGGCCAGACCCTGGACCAGTCCACGGAGTTCTGCAATACCTCTACGTCTAATTTTGACTCCTTCCGTGCCGGCCCGCTTTTCGACGGCACCGGGCTCCACCCTTTCTGCCTCATCGCCCATGACTTCGCGGCCGAATACCTGCCGAATGGCCAGGCCGAGATGTTTACCTCCAACGTCTCCTACGCGGAGGGCGATGAGATCTACAAGGATGACTCCGAGTGGAAGGATTATGAGCTCAAGGTCAACCATCCGCTGCGCTTAGCGCATAACCGCGTTTATTTGCAGGGCCATGGCTACGCGCCGACGGTCACCGTGGAATGGCCCGATGGTGAAAAGCGCACCCAGACCATTCAGTTCCAGCCGAATGACACGACCTTCTTCCTGTCTTCCGGCGCGATGCGCTTTGACCCGCCGGCCGGCATGCACCCGGATCTTTATGAGCGCCGCCAGAACCAGATTGCCATCCAGGGCCTCTTCGCGCCCACGGCCGAGTGGGCCGGTGAAAACGGCAAGCTGCTCCAGTCGGCCTACCCGGGCCTGCAGGATCCGGCCATGGCCATCGATATTTACCGCGGCGATGCCGGCTTGGATACCGGCACCCCGCAGTCCTTTTTCTCTTTGGATCCGAACTTGGTGCAGTCCGGCCAGCTGCAAAAGATTGACCGCGTGAACCTTAACCAGGGCGAGGATGTCACCTTGGATGATGGCACCAAGATCACCTTCGACGGCGCCAGCGAGTTCGCTAACTACCAGGTCTCTTATGACCCCTTCCAGAAGTGGGTGCTGGCCTCCGCGTTGGTCATGCTCATTTCTTTGGTGGGTTCGCTGGTCATTAAGCGCCGCCGCGTCTATATTCGCCTGCGGCCGACTGCGGCCGGCGGCACCGATGTGGAGATGGGCGGCCTCGCCCGCACCGACCGCGCCGGTTGGTCCGAGGAGTTCCACGAGCTGCACCGGGCGCTGTTGGAGTTGCCGGACCCAGACGAAGTCGAAGAAGACGAGCTTTATACCGATGATTAGTACGCCGGCCTAGTCCAACAAAAGTTGGATTAGGCCGTTTCGCTGAGTAAGGTAATCAGCACTTACCCCCCACACGTGTGAAGGCTAGGAGCATTCATGCAGATCGATCAGAATCTGTCTAATTTCTCGGATATCGCGGTGCAGACCGCCTTTGTGGTGTACTGCGTCGCGCTCTTTTTGTCGCTGTTTTACTACGGCCGCATGCAGGGAATTATTGAGGGCCGCCGCGCCGTGAATTCCCAGGCCGCGAAGGTTTTGGTGGGGGCGGGCGCGGGGGGCGTCGATAAGCAGAGCTATGCAGGTGAAGTAGCTCAGTCCTCCTCCGGAATGACGGCCGATGAGCTGAAGGAAAAGGAGCGCAAGGCCGATAAGCTCGGCGGCATGACCAGCGCGCTGATGTGGGTAGGTATTGCGCTGCACGCTGCGGCGATTGTGCTGCGTGGGCTGGCTACCGGCCGCTTCCCCTTTGGCAACCTATACGAGTACGTGCTGATGGTGAGCTTCGGTGTGCTGCTGGTGGGCAATATTGCCATGCAGCGCAAGGAGTGGCGCACCGTGTGGCCATGGCTGCTCACTCCGGTGTTGGCGCTAATGTTTTATGGCTCCACCAAGCTCTATGCTGAGTCTGCCCCGGTGGTGCCGGCGCTGCAGTCGCACTGGCTTCCCATCCACGTCACCGTGGTTTCCTTGGGCGCATCTATCGGTATTATTTCCGGCATTGTCTCGCTACTGACCCTTCTCCGCATGGCACAGCCGAAGCATGCCGAGCATGGCCTCGTTGGTGCTGTAGCCCGCCCTTTGCCTTCGGCCGCGAAGATTGATCAGCTGGCCTACCGTCTGGCCGTGATCACCCTGCCAACCTTGGGCTTGGGCATCATCTTGGGCGCTATTTGGGCCGAGTCCGCTTGGGGCCGCTTCTGGGGCTGGGACCCGAAGGAAACCGTGTCTTTCGCTACCTGGATCCTTTATGCCGCCTACCTGCACGCGCGTGCGACGCCAGCGTTCCGCAAGGCTGCGCCGTGGATCAATGTCATGGCGATGGCGCTAATGGTCTTCAACCTCTTCTTCATCAACATGGTAGTCTCCGGCCTGCACTCTTATGCGGGGCTGAATTAAATGGCGGAGCATACGAGCCCGCGCCATAAGCTAGGCAAGCCGGCTGGCGATAATGCGGTGATTTTGGGGCTGGGCGCGCAATTTGCGGAACGTCGCCGCGAGTTGGGCATTTTGCAGCAGCAGCTTGCCGACGCCGCCGGTATCTCCCGCTCCACCCTCCACACCATCGAGCACGGTGGGGCTGGCGTGCGGTGGGAAAAAATCACCGCCGTGGCCGAGGCTTTAGGCCTCGAGATGCGGTTTGTACCGAAGGAATCCTAATCCTTTTCGCCGTCGGCGTCGCGTTTGCGGCGCTGGCGGCGTTTTTCTTCTTCTGCCTCCTGCGCCCGGCGCTGTTTGAAGCGCTCCTTTTCCAGTTTCCAGAGGAATTCCTCGTCATCGTCGGGGCCCTTGATAGCGCGGGGTTGTTCCACCTCACGCTTTTTCCAAGTGGAGGGCCCGAAGGCCTTCCACACCAAGTAGGCGGCGAGGACAAAGAGTAAGAGGAGGATGATTCGGCCCATGCGTGGAATTCTACCTGCACCGCGTACAATCAACCCCCATGACGCATAATCCTGAGCCACCCAAGCCGGACCCAGAACTGCGCCGCCGCTCGCGCGCGGCGCTGTGGAAGTACGGGCTCGCCCGCGTAGTGCTTTTTATTGCTTTGACCGTGGTGATCGAGCTGCTTTCTATCGCCATCCGCTTTCCCATCCCGGTGCTCGTCGCGGCGCTGCTGGCGCTCTTCGTTGCGCTGCCGCTATCGATGCTCATTTTTAAAAAATGGCGCATCGAGGCCACTCAAACGCTTGCGGAGTACTCCGCCCAGCGCAAGGCCCACAAGCGCTGGGTCCAGGCGGAGCTGGAAGGCCGCGCCGCGCAGGACTAGACGAGGATGAGTGCGGCGGCCTCGATAATCGCCCACAGGAGCATCGCGCGGCCAGTCAGGCCGAGCACGGGGATAAGCTTTGGTCCTTGAGCGCCGCGATTGACGGTGCGAATGGCGCGAAGCGCGAAGGGGAAGTAGACCAAGCCGATGAGTGCGAGCCAGCTGCTAAAGGCAATGCCAATGGTCAGCAGGAATGGCAGTAGGAGTAGCAGCGTAAAGAGCAGGCGCGCCTTCTCGTTGCCGAGGCGCACGGCGAGGGTAATCTTGCCGGTTTCGGCGTCGGAGGGAATATCGCGGATATTATTGACTAGGTTGACTCCGGAGCTCATCGCGCCGATGCCCACGGCCAGCGCGAGGCCCGACCACGATAGCCGGCCCGCCTGCGTGAATTCGGTACCGAGCACGGCGACCAATCCGAAAAAGATGAAGACGGCGACCTCGCCGAGCCCGCGATAGCCATACGGGTTCTTGCCGCCGGTATAAAACCATGCTCCGGCGATGCACAGCGCGCCGACGAGGATGAGCCACCACGCGTGCGCCGCAAAGGAAAGCGCAATGCCGGCGAGCCCAGCCACAGCGAAGGCGCCAAAGGCCGCGAGCTTCACCTGCTGCGGGCGGGCCAGGCCGCCGCCGGTCAGGCGCTGCGGGCCGGTGCGGTCATCGTCGGTGCCGCGGATGCCATCGGAATAGTCATTGGCATAGTTCACGCCGATGATAAGTGCCCACGCCACGATGAGGGCGAGGAGCGCGCGGCCCACGTGGCCGCCGTCGATGCCGAAGGCCGCGCCGGTGCCCGCCACGACGGGCGCAAACGCGTTGGCCCACGTGTGCGGGCGAGCGCCCTCGAGCCAATCCTGGGCAGTAGCGGAGTAATTACCAGTGGAGTTACCGGTGGAATGGGCCCCGGAATGCGGGGCAGACTTCGAGGCAGACATAGCCACCATTGTGCCACTGCGGCACGCGCGGACGGCAATCAGCCGAGGTAGGCGCGATGGCGCACCCGATAAGCGGCCAGCACCACGCAGAAGAGTGCAGCATTGGTGACCGTCATCGCGGCGGAGGTGGCCGCATCAAGCCAATAGGCCAGCCAGAATCCTGCCACAGCGCTGAGTGCGGCGATGCCGCAGGCTGCCAGCACTAGGGCGGGCACGCGGTGGGTGATAAGCCGCGCGGTCATGGTCGGAAACACCATCAAGGCAATAACCAACATGGCGCCGGCCGCATGGAAGGAAGCAGTAGCGGTACAAGCAACGACCGCCATAAAGGTCGTCTGTACAGCGCGGGAGCGGACTCCACGCACGGTGCAGAACGCAGCGTCAAATGACGTGGCTGCTAGGCGCGGCAGGGCAAACCCGAAAAAGATCGCATTCGCGGCGAGCACGGCGGCCATGACATAGCAGTAGTGGGGGTTAGAAAAGGCAGCGAGGTTAACATCGCCAACCAAGACGGCGTGGACATCGATATGCACGTGGCTCATTCGGGTAGAGATGAGGATGACGCCGGCGGCAAAGAGGGCGGGGAAGATGAGGCCTAGGGCGGCGTCGGCAGTAACCAGTGCGCTGCGCTGCAGCCACCGCGTACCAAGGGCAACTACCAGTGCGCCGGCTGCGGCGGTAATGAGCAGCAACGGCGACTTGATATCGGAGGTTAAAAGGTAGCCGACGGCGATGCCGGGAAGGATGGCGTGGCCGATGCCGTCGATAAGCATGGCCTGTCCCTGTAGAACTACAAAAGTGCCGGGCAGCGCGCACGCCACAGCGGTAAGAACGGCAAGCAAGCAGGCGGTAGCGGCAAGGGTCATGGTCGGAGCTTTCTGGTGACAAGGCTAAGGGTTACGGCGGCGGCTTGGACCAGCACGATGATCGGGCCGGTAGGCAGCGGACCGAAAGCGATGGAAAGGTAACAACCCGCGGCGGCAGTGAGCGCGCCCAGGAAGCCGGCTAAGGCGATGAAAGGCAAAAGGCGGTGAACCCAGGGTCGGGCGGCCGCGGCCGGGCTGATGACTACGGCCACCATGAGGACCACGCCGACTACCTTGACGCCTATAACCGTGATGGCGGTAAGAGCGAGGAAGCTGAGGGCATTTAAGGCCGTGGTGCGGATGCCGGCTACGCGGGCAAAGGAGGCGTCAAAGGCGACGGCGGCTTGCCGAGTGTGTACCGAAGAAAGAAATAGCAAGACGCCGCCGCCAATGACGAGCGCAGAACTCACATCGGCGCGCGTGAGCGTGGACGCGTTTCCCAGCAGATAATCCTGGATGCCGGCCTTGCCGGGTAAGGGTTGGCGGGAAATATACTGCATGAGCAGCATGCCGATGGAGAAGAATGTGGTAAGCGTAGCGGCCATGGCGGTGGTCGGGCCGAGCGGAGCCAGCCGCGGAATTGAGTAAATGCAGCCGACGGCCAGCGCACCGGTGAGGATGGCGCCGGCCGAAAGCAGCCAAATATTGCGACCGTCCCAACCTAAGGCCGTGGCCGCGACGAAAGCGGCCAATAGGCCAGGCAGGGAGGAATGTGAGATGGCATCAGCCAGCAGACTGGTGCGGCGCACATAGACCAGCGGGCCGAGCGCGCCGGCACAGGCTCCGATAAGTACGGTGCCCCATAGTGCCTGGGTATAGGTGAAATCCTGAAAGAGCTCTAGTGGGTTCATGAGGGCAGGCAAAACATGTCGGCGATGGCGGATTCGGTCAGCACCTGGTCGGTAGGGCCGGCGGCGATGAGGCGGCCTTGGCCCACCATCAAGACCTCATCACAGAAATCAGCAACCTCCGCGAGGTTGTGGTGGACCAATAGGATGGTGGCGCCATCGGCACGTAGCCTGTTCAGCACGTCCATGATGGCGCGCTGGCTTGCGGCGTCGACTCCTGCGAAAGGTTCATCCAAAATTATGAGCTCGGGATCGCTTACGAGCGTGCGAGCGAGCAAGACGCGCTGGCGCTGGCCACCGGATAAAGCCGAAATGGGCAGGTGCGAGTGCTCTTGCATTCCGGTGCGGGCGAGCGCGTCGTGAGCGGCACGCTTATCGGTGCGGTTCGGCCACTGCCACCAGCGCAGGCCGGCGGTGCGGCCCATAAGGGCGACATCGAAGGCTGTCGCCGGAAAATCCCAATCGATATTCGCGTGCTGTGGCATGTAGCCAAGCCGGTGGCGGAAATGAGCAAGGTCGGTGCCATCGAACATGAGAGACTCGCAGGCGAGCGGTGGAAGTAAACCTACCAAGGTGCGCACGAGGGTGGACTTGCCGGAGCCGTTGGCGCCCACGAGGCCGGTGATGGTGGCGGGGGTGAGGGCAAAGGTGGCGTCGGCAAGCAAGGGCGTGCGCGGATAGCCCACGGTCAAATGTGTAGCGCGCAGCATTAGCTTAAAGCCTCTGCCACAGTGTGCGCGTTGTGCTCGAAGGCACCGAGATAGGTATCGGTGGGCGCGTCGGGTCCGAGGGTATCGGCGAAGAGCTCCTCATCCGAGACGGTGACCTTCCAACCGCGAGATTCCACGGCCTGCTGCAGCGAGGTGACCGCCTGTGGGTTGGCTTGGTTGTCCTTGAAAATGACCGGGACCTTCTTCTTAGCGATGGTATCGGCCAGTTCGGAGATTTCGGTGGCGGATTTTGTGGCCTCGGTGGTCACGAAATCGGTGGCGTGGATATCGAAGTCGAAGGTTTTGCCAAAGTAATTGAAGGCATCGTGGCCCGTGATCAATACTCGTGGCTTCGCAGCAGCGAGTTCCTTTTGAGCCTTGTCCTGTGCAGCGGCGATCTGGCTTTCGTAGTTATCGGCGGCAGTGGAGTAGTCCGCGGCGTGCTCGGAGTCGATATCGCCGAGCTTGTCGCCGATGCTCTCGACAGCTTGGCTCCACAGCTTGGGGCTATTCCAGATATGCGGATCATAGAGCTGCTCGCCGCCCTTTCCTTGTTCCGGCCAGGGCAGGAGGTCTTGTTCATTGAGTTGGTCGCCGACTGCGAGCTGCTTATCGCCTAGGGACTCTAGTTGGTCCACCATCTGTGCCTCGAGGTGGAGGCCATTCCAGAGCACGAGGTCGGCGTCCTTCATAGCTTCAATATCGTGCGTGGTGGGCTGATAAGTGTGCGGATCGCCGCCGGGGCCGACCATGGTGGTGATATCGGCTTCGGGGGCGAGATTGGCAGCGGCATCGGCCAAGTAGCCGGTGGTGGCGAAGATTTTTAGGGTATCTGCGTGGTTATTATCGCCGCTTGAGCAGGCCGTTAGCGTAGTAGCGGCGAGCAGTATGGCGAGCGGAAGTGTGGTGGTTTTCTGCAACGAGAAGTCCTTAAATTAGAAATGAATACCAAAGTTCAATTGAATGAACTCTATAAAACATACATATTGAACCTTCTGGAAGCAATAGGATGAACTACGATGGGGGAATGCACATTAGCGAGCTGCCCGAACGCACCCAGGACTACCTCAAGATTTTGTGGAATCACGAGGAAAAGGCGGGGCGCGATACCGCCATGCCGCTCGGTGATCTAGCCAAGGCTGCCGGACAAAAGCTGCCCACCACGTCCGAGGCCGTCAAGCGCCTCGCGGCCAAGGGACTTGTGGAACACGAGCGCTACTTTGGCGTCCGGCTGGTCCAGGAAGGGCGCGAATTGGCCGTGGCTATGGTGCGCCGCCACCGCCTGCTCGAGACCTTTTTGGTGCGCACCCTGGGCTATACCTGGGACGAGGTGCACGAGGAAGCGGAAATGCTAGAGCATGCGACCTCCGATAGGTTTGTCGAGCGCATCGATGCTTTCCTCGGCGCCCCCGCGCGCGATCCTCACGGCGATCCCATCCCGACGGCCGATGGTACGGCAGAGCCGCTCTCACGCATTACGCTTGCCGACGTCCCACCCAATTCCCCCGTCACCATGGAACAGGTCAATGATGCCGACGGCGAATTCCTGCGCTACCTGGATAAACACGGGGTTCGGCCGGGTGTGGTCCTAACTGTTGTCGCCCCGCCGGTGGCCGGCCTGCTGGAAGTCAGCGTGGACGGAGGGGGCAGTTTCTCCCTCGGCGAATCCGCCGCGCGCGATATCGCGGTGCGCGATGTGGAGGGCGGCTAAGCCCCGAAGATGCGGGCTACGGCGCGGCGGTCAATTTTGCCTGGCCCGGCCGTAGGGAATTCAGCGAGGCGCTTGATGTCTTTGGGGATCTGCCAGCGGGGAAGCTCTGCATCTTCGAGAGCTTCGAGGATATCGCCGATTTCGGCCCCGCCGGTGTAGGCCGCCATGATGGCCTGGCCGAGGCGTGGGTGTGGCACACCGACCACGCAGACATGGTCGACTCCCTTGACCTTGAGGATTTCGGTTTCTAGCGCCTCAGGGTGCAGCTTCAGGCCGCCAGAATCGATGACATTATCCAGCCGGCCGGTGACGGTGAGGGTGCCGGCATCGATAAAGCCGCCGTCGGAAGTAGCGAACCAGCCAGGCTCGCGGAATGCTTCGTGCTCGGGCGCATTGCGGTAGCCGTGGGCGATGGTCGGCCCACCCAATAAAATGCGGCCGTCGCGGACCCGGACCTGCGCGCCGGGAATCGGCCGGCCATCGTAGACGCAGCCGCCCGCGGTTTCTGAGGAACCATACGTTGCCACCACCGCAATGCCCATCTCCTCGGCGGCCGCGCGCAGGCGCGGGTTGATGGCTGCGCCGCCGACCAGGATGGCATCGAAAGCGCGCAGGGCGTCGATGCCTTCGAGCGAATCCATGGCCTTGGCCAGCTGCAGCGGGGTGAGCGCGGTATAGGTGCGGTCCCCGGTGCGGTTGAGCTCCCCGGCCGCGCGGGCGAAGGTGGGGATATCGAAACCCTCGCTGAGATCCATGCACAGCGGATCGACTCCCGCCACCAGCGAGCGCACCAATACCTGGATCCCGGCGATGTGATGGGCCGGCATAGCGAGCAACCACTGGCCGGTGCCACCGAGTACTTGGTGGGTGGCATCCGCGCTGGCCACGAGGTTTGCTGGGGTAAGCTGCGCGCCCTTCGGCGTGCCGGTGGAGCCAGAGGTGGACATTACCAGCGCGATGTTGGGGTCGATGGGCTCGCCGGCACGTTGGGTATTGCGCAGGAGGGTGGCACGGGTGGCGTCGGCAAGCGGGAGCGGCAAAAAGCAGGCCTGCCCTGCAATCGCGGCCTCCAAATCCGGGAGGATTGCGGCTGGGGAGTGGGGGTCAACCGGAAGCGGGGAGAGGATAGTCACGGCCGTAGAGTCTAGCTGTCAAAAGGCCGATCGTCGTTCTTTTCCGCCTTGCGTATGCCGCGCAGCAACACGATGCGTCCGGCGACGAGCGCACCCGTGGCAACGACAGCTATGCCGATACAAAAAGCGATAAGCATTAGTAGTAGTACGGGAAGCTATCCCAATTAGGCTCGCGCTTTTCCAGGAAGGACTCCTTGCCCTCGACGGCCTCGTCGGTCATATAAGCCAAGCGGGTGGCCTCGCCGGCAAAGACCTGCTGGCCCATAAGCCCATCATCGGTGAGGTTGAAGGCAAACTTCAGCATGCGCTGAGCCGTGGGGGATTTCATATTAATCTCCTGGCCCATGCGGATGGCGGCGTCCTCAAGCTCGCCGTGGTCCGCGACCTCATTGACCGCACCCATCTCGTACATGCGCTGCGCATCGTAGGTGCGGCCCAGGAAGAAAATCTCGCGGGCGAATTTTTGCCCCACCATTTTGGCTAGGTACGCCGAACCATAACCGGCGTCGAAAGAACCCACGTCCGCGTCCGTCTGCTTGAAGCGCGCCTCCTGGCGGGAGGCGAGCGTCATATCGCAGACCACGTGCAGTGAGTGGCCGCCACCGGCCGCCCAACCATTGACCACGGCGATAACCACCTTGGGCATGGTGCGGATAAGGCGCTGGACCTCGAGGATATGCAAACGGCCGCCCTCCACCTTTTCGCGCGCGGTGTCCACGGTGGACTCATCCGCGGTGGCATCATCGTGGGCGTGCTCGGTGGCGTAGCGGTACCCGGAGCGACCACGAATGCGCTGGTCGCCGCCGGAACAAAACGCCCAGCCGCCATCCTTTTCGGACGGGCCATTGCCGGTGAGCAAAATCGTGCCCACATCCGGTGTGCGGCGGGCGTGGTCAAGGGCGCGGTAGAGTTCGTCTACGGTATGCGGGCGAAACGCATTGCGCACCTCCGGGCGGTCGAAGGCGATGCGCACGATGCCGTTCTTGCGGCCCTCACCGTTGAGCCGGTGATAGGTGATATCCGTGAGGTCCTCAAAGCCTTCTACGGAATGCCACAATTCCGGCCGAAAGGGATTATCGGTGCTGTATTTTTTCTGCTCGCTCATATCGGCCAGCTTAGTGGCAAAAGAAGAATAGTCCCCATTCCCAACCCTCACCCACACGCGCTACCCAGCAGGCCGGTAATAATCAATGCGCGATACTACGAGGGCTTTGCCTCGCAATGTACCCGTGTACGCCATACCAGCGCGGTACTCCATGCTGTGGGGAGACTCGAACTCCCCCGCCCCTTAAAAGCGCTAAAGGGGGCCTGCATTCCCTAGACTTTCCCCTCCAGGGTGGGGGCCTGCTCGCTGCAGGCGTGTGGGCTACCAACGCGCGCTTTATGCGGCGCGCGAAATGACTATCCGTTTTTCAGTTCGGTATTCCAGTTCAGCTGCTGGATGCGGGTATCGAGCTCGCGGTACTGCTTAGATAGATCGTCGACCCGCTTGCGCATATCCGCCACTGGAATGGTGGAGACAAACTTAATCTCGTTGCGGGAATAACGATCCGAGCGCGTGCCCGCACGCTGCGCCAAGTCGTGGTAGATGCGGCGCTTGCGCAAAAGGCCGTCACGCAGCGCGAGGGCTTCCATCAGGTTCATCTTTTCATCAAAGGCGGTGGCGATATTCGTCGCATTAATGGCCTGAACCAGCTCATCGATGCGCCCAGTCACACCATCGAGCTCGCGCAGCAGCTCCTGCGGATCCTCCTCCGGGGTATCGCCCTCCTGCACGCGAACCACGGCGAGCAGCCGCTCGTGCAGGCTATTAAGGCGCTCCTGCGCCTGGGCACGTTCCGCCAATGCCTCAGCTAGCAGCATCATTCCTCCTTTATTGGTATAGGTTCCCAAAGTAGCGCAGAGTGGGGGAAGGGTCAATGGTCTGAGAGCGCTACCATGAAAGCCATGCATATCGATGACGTCCTCGACCGCGCCCACGTAGTCTCCCTCCCGCTTGCCGTGCGTTTCCGCGGCATCACCACCAGAGAGGCCCTGCTCATCGATGGCCCGGCCGGCTGGGGCGAGTTCGCTCCCTTCCTGGAGTACGGCCCGGTTGAGTCCGCCGCCTGGCTGCGCGCGGGGCTCGAGGCCGCCTACGAGGGCTTCCCGGAGCCGGTGCGCGATTCCGTCGAGGTCAACGCCACCATTCCGGCGGTGCCCGCCAGCGAGGTCCCGGCCGTAGTGGAGCGCTACCCGGGCTGCCGCACCTTCAAAATTAAGGTGGCAGAAAAGGGCCACACGCTTGCCGACGACGCCGCTCGCGTCCGCGCCGTCCGCGATGCCGTCACCCGACGCGGCGAAATCCCTATCCTGCGCGTGGACGCCAACGGCGGCTGGAGCGTCGATGAGGCGGTCGAGGCCGCGCAGATGATGATGCCATTGGACTATATGGAACAGCCCTGCGCCACCACTGAGGAGCTTGCCCAGGTGCGCGGCCGTCTCATGCGCGCGGGTCTCTTCGTACGCGTGGCCGCCGATGAGTCCATTCGTAAGGTCGCCGACCCCTATCGCGTCGCCGAGCTGCAGGCCGCAGACGTCGCCGTGGTCAAGCCCGCCCCACTCGGTGGCGTGCGCCGCGTCCTCGAGGTAGCCCAGCACCTGCGTCAGCGTCATATGGACATCACGGTGGCTTCTGCGCTCGACACCTCCATCGGTATCAATATGGGACTGGCGGCCGTTGCCGCCCTCCCACACATCTACGATGACGAAGACATCGACGTCACCCCGGCCGCCGCTGGACTTGCCACCGGCTCGCTTTTTGAAGAAGACGTCACCGCCCCGCGCCCGCTTGTCGATGGCCACCTTCCCGCCGATATCCTCGCCCCCGACCCAGACCGCCTCGCTGCGCTCGCCGCCCCCGCCGACCGCCGCGATTGGTGGTTCGACCGCCTTCGTGCCTGCTGGCCGCACCTGTCTGACTAGGCGCTAGAACAAGCTTTGGTGGAATCGCCACGCCGGAGTCGCCAGCGCCCGCCGCACCTTATGCGGCCTACTTTTTAGTCCGCGCACGCTGCGCCGATGCGCCACCGTTTCTTGCACCGTCTCCACCACCAGCTTGAGGTGGTAGTCGGTGCATTCATCCGTAAACTTCAGCGGTGCCCATCCGTGCTGCACCGCATGATTGGTCTTCCACGTCCTGATGAGAAATTCCCGGTGATTATCTTCCGGCGCGTGATAATAAAGCGAGTCCAAGTCCGCCACCGTCGTTCCCGCTTCGAAGCTCAGATCCCAGGTATATGGTCCTAATCGAAAATTTGGCACCGGCTTGAGACCCACCCGCCGCATCTCGTGATACATTCGCTGCTCCCACTTCGACGCCGTCCCCACCGGCGCCCGCTCCGCTAACTCGCGCACCGCGTGCCTTTTCTTGCTGCTCACTCGCTCTAAATCGGCTGCGAACCTCCCCCTTCCGTTGAGCCCGCGATACGCCTGCGCCAGTGTTTCCTTGAGCACCCCCTCGCTGCAGCGTTCAAAGCTCAATGCATCTGCTACCGCCTGTGCCGGCAACGCCATCTTTACACCCTTTATCCGATTCGCCGGCACCGGCCGCGACCTCACCGTATACACCAGATCATCTGCCTGGATCCGGCAGCTATTATCCACCCGGATCACCGCTGGCAGCCGCACCTCGCATAAGCCATAGGCCGCGAGCGCCGCCGTCCCCGAAAACACCGCCTCCGGATAAAGCTGCGCCAGTGCGGCTACCTTGTCCCTAGCACTCGCCTCAGCCGCGATATAACAATTGCGCCGCAAGCGTAACAGCGTCCCTTTACTTATCCTGCTGCGGATTTGATAGTCAGTAAGGCCTAAATCTAGTAATTCATTTCTCGTCCACATGACTCATTGGACTGGAAATCTTCCGAGAAGGTTCCACCTTTCTGATTTCAACGATTTCGTCCATCTAAAACACCTAAACCGTCGACGGTTTTCGCCATCTGTATGGACGAAATTGTTGAAAACCGGTGAAACGAGAAAAGAGAACCGGCGAACCGCCAAAAGAGACTGCCGTCAGATTTCAAACTGCCCAGCTCGTCACCTGTGCGTACGCTGGAGGACATGTCTACTATCAAGGTCCGCGATGCTCACCTGCACAACTTGCGCAATGTCGACGTCGATATGCCCCGCGGCAAACTCGTCGCAGTTACTGGAGTATCCGGCTCTGGCAAGTCTTCGCTTGCCTTCGGCACGATTCACGGCGAAGGCCAGCGTCGCTACCTTGAATCGGTAGCACCCTTCGCACGCCGCCTCATTAGCTCGGCCGTCGATCCGCAGGTCAGCCAGGTAGAGGGCCTGCCGCCGACGGTCGCGCTGCAACAATCAACTTCCGGCGGGGGTGCGCGCTCCACGGTAGGTACGGTCTCCGCGCTCTCGAATAGCGTGCGCCTGCTCTATTCGCGCGCCGGGGATAATCCAGAGGGCTTGTACTCGGATTCTTTCTCCCCGAATACCCCGGAGGGAATGTGTCCGCAGTGCCACGGCACGGGTGTGGTGCATGAGCCGACCGAGGACTCGATGGTCCCGGATCCCACCCTTTCCATCGAGGAAGGCGCCATCCAAGCCTGGCCTGGCGCTTGGGCCGGCAAGAACTTCCACGACATCCTGATGAACCTAGGCTATGACCTCGATTCGCCCTGGCAAGAGCTGCCACAGAAAGACCGCGACTGGATTCTTTTTACCGAGGAGCGCCCCGTCGTCACGGTAAAACCTCTACGCGGAAAAGATCAGATTCAGCGCAACTATGAGGGCACGTGGCGTTCGGTGGCTAGCTACCTGAAGAAGACGCTGGCAGAGACCCAATCAGATACCCTGCGCAAGCGCACCCTTTCCTATATGGAATCGCGCGAGTGCGAAACCTGCGGCGGCCGCCGTCTCAACCCGGCCGCACTGAAAGTGACCTATGCGGGTATGCCCATTGATGAGCTGGGCGCGTTGCCGCTCGATAGGGTCCACGCAGTGCTCAGCAAGCAGAATCCGGAGGAGAATTCGGCCGAGGATTTATTGCTCAAACAGATTCTTCCTGCATTGACCTCGGCGCTCGAACTTGGCCTGGCGCATCTAAGCCTGGATCGGCCAACGCAGAGCCTATCTGGCGGCGAGATGCAGCGTATCCGGCTGGCGGCGCAGCTGCGCTCCGGTCTCTTCGGCGTGGCCTATGTGCTCGACGAGCCCTCGGCCGGCCTGCACCCAGATGAGCGCGATGCCGTGATGGAAATGTGCCGCCGTTTCATCGCGGCCGGCAATTCCGTGCTCTTGGTAGAGCATGACATGGATCTGGTCGCGCAGGCGGACTGGCTCGTTGACGTCGGCCCGCTGGCCGGCGAGCGCGGCGGCAACGTCGTCTATTCGGGCCCGGTTACCGACTACGACGCGGATACCCCCACCGCCCGCGCTTTGGCTAAGCGCACGCTCGCGCTTGCCGACGACCCCCGAACCCCCTCCTCTCACCTCACTCTCCGCGGCATTAAAGCCCGCAGCATCGACAATCTGGATGTGGACTTTGGGTTGGGCCAATTCACGGTAGTCGCTGGTGTTTCCGGTTCCGGCAAATCCACCCTGGTCAGTACGGTGCTTGCCGGTCTACTGCGCCAATCCGCTACAGCCGTTTCCGATGAAGAAGAGAGCGAGGAAAAGGGCTGGTCCGTAGAGAGCACGGAAGGCTTTGACCGAGTCAAGCGCGTCGTGCAGATTACCCAAAAGCCCATCGGCCGCACCCCGCGTTCCACGCTGGCTACCTACACGGGGCTTTTCGATAACGTCCGCAAGCTCTTCGCCTCCACCGACGAGGCCAAGCAGCGCAAGTGGACGGTCTCGCGTTTTTCTTACAACGTAAAGCAAGGCCAGTGTCCCACCTGTGGCGGCGCGGGCAAGATCGAAGTGGAGCTGGTCTTTTTGCCAGGCTCGTACACCACCTGCCCGGAGTGTGGCGGCGCCCGTTTCAACGACGAGACTCTTGAGGTGAGCTGGCAGGGCCGCACCATCGCGGATATTTTGGAGCTCACCGTCGACGAAGCAGCCGAGGTCTTCGCCGAAGAGGACAAGATTTACCGCGCCATTGCCACCCTGCAGGCCGTTGGTTTGGGCTACCTTCGCTTGGGCCAGGGCGCACCGGAGCTGTCCGGCGGCGAAGCCCAGCGCATCAAGCTGGCCACGGAGCTGCAGCGCTCGCGCAACTCTCGCCGCGGCCACACGGTCTACCTCCTCGACGAGCCCACCACGGGCCTGCACCCGGCCGATATCGACCTGCTCAATGCTGAGCTGCACAAGTTGGCGGATGCGGGGCATACGGTGATCGTCGTCGAGCATGATCTTTCGGTGATGGCGAATGCGGACCGCATCATTGAGATGGGCCCAGGTGCCGGTGAAGATGGTGGTCGCATCATCGCGGATGCCACTCCGGCGCAGGTGGCCACGGAGGATACCGCCACCGGACGCGCCTTGAATGCGCGCCAAGCGCACTAAGTAGCGAGCCATAGCTGCCCGTTAGCTGTGGGAGAGTCCTCTGGGATCTCACAGCAAAATGGGGTAGAGGTAGAGGGTATGACTACTAAAGGTCCTCATGGCGGAAACCATGGCGATAATAACGAAACCCGCAGCTGGTCCAGTCCGGCGGATGACGCTACGCGCCAGATAGGGCGCGTGCCCGATAACGCTGCCGGGTCCAGCGGTGGCCAAGCGCGCCGCGAGCACCCCAAGCAGTATTTTCCAGGTCAGCAGCAGCCACAGAATGAGACTCGTCAATTCGATGCCGCAGCTGGCTATCAGCAGGGCTATGGCCAGAGCTATCAACAGCCGGCCGGGCAGGCATATGATCAGCAGTACGCGCAGCAGCCCGAGTACGGGCCGGTGCCCTCGGACTATGACCCGGACCAGCCGGAAAAGCGCAAGAAGAAGCGTGGTGGCGGCGGCGCTATGGCCGGCGTCTTTGCGGCTATCGCGGTGCTAGCAGTGCTTGCCGCAGCCGTGCTGTTTTTCCTGTGGCGCAATGCCGCGGACGAGGCGGATAAACCGGAGCCACAGCCGGTAACGGAGACGCTGACCACGGAAGTTCCCACCACCGTGACCCAGACTGATGCGCCAGACGCACAGGATGAGAATTCCAATAAACTGCCAAAGCTGCCGGATTTCCAAAAGGAGCTGCCCTCCGAAATTCCGACCGAACTTCCGCCAGAGGTGCAAGACCAGCTGGATAATGGCGGCGAAGTGGATGTAGAGGGTCTCCTCAATGATCTCTTGGGCGGCGGCGAGCAGCCGGCCGGGCAGCAGGGCGCTCAGAACTAAGCGCCAAGCACCTGCCCCGGTAAGGGAAATGGCGCGCGGGCAGGTAAAATCGGGCGGCATGAATGAATCGATGCAGTTGGCTGAGAAGGTAGCCGCCCAGTTAGCGCGGCACCTCACCGATGTCGTCCTGTGCCCTGGTTCGCGCAACGCGCCGCTGTCACTGGCACTCTTGGCGCGTGATGATATCCGCGTACACACCCGCCTGGATGAGCGCGGGGGAGCGTTTACCGCTCTAGGCATGGCGCGGGTGCAGCGCCGCCACGTAGGTGTGGTGATGACCTCGGGAACTGCGGTGGCTAATACCCTGCCGGCCGTGGTGGAGGCGCACTATTCCCATACGCCGCTGGCCATCATTAGCGCCGATCGGCCAGAGCGTCTGGTAGGCACAGGTGCTTCCCAAACCATCGAGCAACAGGGCATCTTCGGCGTCTATGCGGATACCACCCAGGTCACCAGCGCAAATGATCTGGAGGCGATGTCCCAGCGCTTCCGCACAGACCTGCAAGTACACATTAATGTGGCCTTTGATGCCCCGCTTGTCGACGCCGCCTTGCCCGCCCGTACCTCCGGCGATGGCGTGCGCGAGCCTGCGCCGACCTTTGTAGATCACGGCGAGGTAGCCGTGGACTTGAGCAAGAACACACTGGTCATTGCGGGGGATGAGGCCTGGGAAGTGGAAGGCCTCCAAGACGTGCCGACCATCGCGGAGCCAAGCGCGCCGGGCCCGTACTATCCGGTGCATCCGGCGGCGGCGCATATCTTCCGCAAAGCACAGGTCTCCGCGAATGATTATGTGGTCAATACCAAGGTTGAGCAGGTTATCGTCGTCGGGCACCCGACACTGCATCGCGGCGTGTTAGCGCTGATGAATGACCCCGATATTGAATTGGTGGTGCTCTCGCGCACCAAGGACTTCACCAACCAGCGTGGTCAGGACGCCCGCCTTGGCACCACAGTCAAGGTCACCGGCGAGCCGAGCCGCGAGTGGATGAAGATCTGTGAGGGTGCTACCGACATGGCGGGACAAGCCGTGCGCGAGACGCTCGAGGAGGAGGAACTGGGATTTACTGGGCTACACGTTGCCGCCGCGGTGGGCGATACGCTCTCCGTTAACGACACCCTGGTCCTCGGCGCCTCGAACCCGGTGCGCGATGCTGCATTAGTGGGCCTGCCTTTCGACGGCGTCGATACGTACTCTCCCCGCGGGGCGGCCGGTATTGATGGAACCATCGCCCAGGCCATCGGAATTTCCTTGGCCACGCAATCGCTGGATCCCACCAATTGGCGCGCCCCACGCGTTATGGCGCTGATGGGCGATGTCACCTTCTTGCATGACGCCAATAGCCTGCTCATTCCGGAAGACCAACCGCGGCCGGAAAACCTCACCATCGTCGTAGCCAATGACAATGGTGGCGGCATCTTTGAGACTCTCGAGCAGGGAGCCGATGCGCTGCGCGAGTCCTTTGAGCCGGCGTTTGGGACGCCGCATGGGGTGGACGTCGGCAAGCTGGCAGAAGCCTATGAGGCAGACTACCGCGAGGTCACCACCCCGCAGGAGCTGCTGGATACGCTGGCGGAGCTCAAGGAATACTCCACCGGTATTACTGTTGTCGAGGCAAAGACCACCCGTTCCACGCGCCGGGCACTCAATGAGAAGCTGACCGCAAAGGTAGGCCAGTAAGTGGCCCCGCCGCAGCATAAACCGCACGCAGCCGTGGTGCCGCGCTATACACCCGCGGTCTATCGTCGCCGCCTGCATCAGCTGACGCTGGCACTGTATCTGGCCGCGTTGGTGGGAGTGGTGGGCATGGTCATCGGACCGGCGATAAATGATCACGCCATCGCCGCCCACCCCGCGCGTGCTTTGGCTACGGTCAAGGATGTGGGAATGCTGCGCACCACGGTGGATTTCCAAGATAGTGAGGGGATTTACCACGCCCCGAAGCACGGGCTGCTTTATCCCAGTGGCCTGGGTGAAGGGCAGCAGGTGTGGGTGCAATACGCCCAAGATGACCCAGATTTGGTCAAGGTAGAAGGCCGTAAGTGGACGCTGGCTATTATTCCAGCGGCTTCAGTAGGGGTGGTGGCGACACTCATTGCGGCTGTTTTGTGGAAGCTGATTAGCTTCTTTACTCGCCGTGCGGAGAAATAATTAACCAAGATTTTCCGCTAGCTTCACCATTAACTTAAGAAAATGGGTCATGATGGTGGCATGCGTGTAGCGATTGTGGCTGAATCTTTCCTTCCCAATGTCAATGGTGTGACCAACTCAGTGCTGCGTGTTTTGGAGCATCTGCACGAGACTGGACAGGAGGCCATTGTCATCGCGCCGGGCGCCCGCGAAGGCCAAGAGGAGATTCCGGACTACCTCGGATTCCCTATCTACCGCGTGCCTACCGTGCGCGTGCCGCTGGTGGATTCGCTTCCCGTGGGAGTTCCTACCACGGCGGTGGATGAGGCGCTGCGTGATTTTAAGCCGGATATCATCCACCTAGCCAGCCCCTTCGTGCTCGGCGCGGCCGGTGCTTTCTCCGCTCGTCAGCAACGCGTGCCAGCCGTGGCGCTGTATCAGACTGACGTTGCCGGGTTTGCCACCAAATACCATGCTTCCGCGCTGGCCTATGGCGTATGGGAATGGCTGCGCACGATTCATAACTCCTGCCAGATGACGCTGGCGCCGTCCTCGCTGACCATCCGGGACTTGGAAAAGCACCACATTAAAAACGTCCGGCACTGGGGTCGTGGCGTGGATGCGGAGCTCTTCCACCCGTCCAAGCGCTCTGTTGAGCTGCGTCGCAGCTGGGAGCCGAGTGGAACGAAGAATATCGTCGGCTTCGTCGGCCGTTTGGCCGCGGAAAAGGGCGTGCACCGGTTATCGGCGCTCAACGGCCGCGAGGATATTCAGCTGGTCATCGTGGGCGATGGGCCAGAGCGGCCGCTATTGGAAGCCCAGCTTCCAGGGGCCGTGTTTACTGGCGCTCTGTCCGGTGAAGAACTAGCAGCGGCCTATGCCTCTCTGGACGTTTTTGTCCACGCTGGTGAGTTTGAGACCTTCTGCCAGTCCATTCAAGAGGCGCAGGCCTCCGGCGTGCCGACCATTGGGCCGCGTGCCGGTGGTCCGGTGGACCTCATTGAGGAGGGCTATAACGGGCTTTTGCTGGACGTAAAGACCTTCGTGGACGACCTTCCCAATGCGGTAGATGCGCTGCTTAACCCAGAGATCCATCAGGAGATACGCGATAATGCCCGCGAGTCCATTTCTTCCAAGACATGGAAGGCGCTGTGCGAGCAGCTCGTGGGCTATTACGAAGAGGTGCTGGAGGATA
>OCJN01000108.1_pt1 | contig 40169 bp, 26 predicted proteins | sample 1480731 | NCBI WGS metagenome assembly OCJN01 (sample SAMN05301479, study PRJEB22388) | human skin metagenome | isolation source: Infant 1 DOL 23 skin | host: Homo sapiens | place: USA: Pittsburgh, Magee-Womens Hospital of UPMC | collected 2013/2014 | reverse complement strand
CATGAAAGGCCTCAAACCTGCAAGTGCAGAAGAAGCCTTCCAAGCTAAAAAACAGGTAGCTCTCAAGAAAATTGAACGTGATTTTGCAGATGAGACTATCCGTGCCAACTTTGAGAAATTTGGTAAGGATGCTCGTAAGCTAGCTGCCGAATTTACTCCAGAAGAATTGGCAATGTATATCTTGAGTCTGACTGTTCAAGACCCAGATAGTCTTCCTGAAGTGGAGATTGCACGTGAAAAACCACTGCCATTTAAACCATCAGGTAATGGCTTCGGTGGTAAAGCTAAGGGAGGTCGTCGTGGAGATGACCGTCGTGATAATCGCCGTGGAGACAACCGTCGTGGTCGTCGTGATGATTTCAAAAAAGGAAGTCGTGGCAATGATCGTTTTGATAAAGACAGACGTTACCGTAATAAAGACAATAAAAAACCACGCAATACTTCAAGTGAAAAGCAAACAGGCTTTGTTATTCGTAATAAGGGCGATAAATAAGAAAAAGCGGTTCAAAATGAATCGCTTTTTTATATAAGGAGACCGAATGGAAAAGAAAGATAGATAAAATAGATATATTATCTTCTTGTAATATTATAATACACAAAAATAGGGGACTTGTCAATAGAAAAGAAGCAATTTAATTAAAAATATTCTTGTTTTTTCAAATTGCAATTAAATAAGCAATTTTCAGATAATAATTGAAAATTTAAGCTGTTTATGTTATAATGATAGCGATTAAATTCGAGGTGAAAAATGGCACATTTATTAGAAAAAACAAGAAAAATTACTTCTATCCTGAAGCGCTCAGAGGAGCAGTTGCAGGAAGAACTTCCCTACAATGCGATTACCCGTCAATTGGCAGACATTATTGATTGTAATGCTTGTATTGTTAACAGCAAGGGACGTCTCCTTGGTTATTTTATGCGTTACAAAACCAATACAGATCGTGTAGAGCAATTCTTCCAAACTAAGATTTTCCCAGATGACTACATTCAAGGTGCGAATATGATCTACGATACAGAAGCCAATCTGACAGTTGATCATGATTTGAGTATTTTCCCTGTGGAAAGTCGTGCTGACTTTCCAGATGGTTTGACGACCATTGCACCGATTCATGTATCAGGGATTCGCCTTGGCTCTTTGATTATTTGGCGCAATGATAAAAAATTCGAAGATGAGGACTTGATTCTTGTTGAAATTGCGAGTACCGTTGTTGGGATTCAACTCCTTAATTTCCAACGTGAAGAAGATGAGAAAAATATTCGCCGCCGTACTGCTGTTACCATGGCGGTTAATACCCTTTCTTACTCCGAACTTCGTGCTGTTTCAGCAATTTTAGGGGAATTAAATGGAAATGAAGGGCAGTTGACTGCGTCTGTGATTGCAGACCGTATCGGAATCACTCGCTCTGTGATTGTCAATGCCCTTCGTAAACTTGAGTCTGCAGGGATTATTGAAAGTCGCTCACTTGGAATGAAGGGAACCTATCTTAAGGTTTTGATTTCAGATATTTTTGAAGAAGTGAAGAAAAGAGATTACTAATGACTAAGGCTTTAATTTCGATTGATTATACAGAAGATTTTGTTGCTGATAGTGGAAAATTGACAGCAGGCGCTCCAGCTCAGGCGATTTCGGATGCCATCAGCAAGGTAACTCGATTAGCTTTTGAACGAGGGGATTACATCTTCTTTACTATCGATGCTCATGAAGAAAACGATTGTTTTCATCCAGAAAGTAAACTATTTCCTCCTCACAATTTGATTGGGACTAGTGGACGGAATTTATACGGAGATTTGGGGACCTTTTATCAAGAACATGGTTCAGAAAGTCGTGTCTTTTGGATGGATAAACGCCATTACTCAGCTTTTTCAGGGACTGACCTGGATATCCGTTTGAGAGAGCGTCGAATTTCTACAGTTATCTTAACAGGAGTCTTGACGGATATCTGTGTCCTGCATACAGCTATAGATGCCTATAATCTAGGATATGACATCGAGATTGTTAAACCAGCTGTTGCATCTATCTGGCCTGAAAATCACCAATTTGCCCTAGGTCATTTCAAAAATACACTCGGAGCTAAGTTAGTAGATGAAAATCTAAATGAAATTTCAGAGTAATTTGGTAGATGAAATGAAAAATTTTGAAAAAAAGTGTTGACAAGCATCCCAAAAGTTGATATACTAGTAAAGTAATCGACGCGGGGATGGCGGAATTGGCAGACGCGCAGGACTAAGGATCCTGTGACCGCTTTAGGTCGTGAGGGTTCAAGTCCCTCTCTCCGCATAGGATAAGAGTTAGCTGAGGCTAGCTCTTTTTTTCATCTAGTTAAAGTAGAGCAAAAAAATTTTTGCTCTTTTTTCGTATTTCATAAACATTTCATATTTGGGTTTTATAATAGTCTTACAAATATGGAGGTGACAAATGAATCCAATCCAAAGAGCTTGGGCTTATGTCAGTAGAAAACGACTGAGAAGTTTTATTTTATTTCTGATTTTGCTTGTCCTATTGGCCGGAATTTCAGCCTGTTTGACTCTGATGAAGTCCAACAAAACAGTTGAAACCAATCTTTACAAATCACTCAATACATCTTTTTCTATTAAAAAGATAGAAAATGGACAGAATTTTAAGTTGTCGGACTTATCATCCGTGAGCCAGATTAAGGGGCTGGAAAATGTCTCTCCTGAATTCGAAACGGTCGCAAAACTGAAAGACAAGGAAGCGGTGAGTGGCGAGCAGAGCGTAGAACGTGATGATTTGTCAGCTGCGGACAAGAACTTGGTTAGTTTAACGGCTCTTGAAGATTCAGCCAAGGATGTCACCTTTACCAGCTCGGCTTTCAACTTAAAAGAAGGTCGCCACCTTCAAAAAGGGGAATCAAAGAAAATTCTCATCCACGAAGAGTTGGCTAAGAAGAACGGTCTTTCGCTTCATGACAAGATTAGCTTGGATGCTGGTCAGTCAGAATCAGGAAAAGGACAAACAGTTGAGTTTGAGATTGTCGGCATCTTTTCTGGTAAAAAACAAGAGAAATTCACAGGCTTGTCTTCCGACTTCAGTGAAAACCAGGTCTTTACAGACTATGAAAGTAGCCAAACTCTTTTGGGAAATAGTGAACCGCAAGTCAGTGCAGCGCGCTTCTATGTAGAAAATCCTAAGGAAATGGACGAACTCATGAAGCAGGTAGAAAACTTGTCTTTGGAGAATCAAGGCTATCAAGTCGAAAAGGAAAACAAGGCTTTTGAACAAATCAAAGACTCAGTTGCAACCTTCCAAACCTTCCTAACCATCTTCCTTTATGGGATGTTGATAGCTGGAGCTGGAGCCTTAATTTTGGTCTTGTCTCTCTGGTTGAGAGAACGGGTCTACGAAGTGGGAATCCTTCTGGCACTTGGAAAAGGTAAGAGTTCAATCTTCCTACAGTTCTGTTTAGAGGTAGTTTGGGTATCTCTTGGTGCTCTGCTTCCAGCATTTGCTACAGGAAATGCAATCACAACTTATCTACTCCAAACTCTATTAGCAAGTGGAGATCAGGCAGTCTTACAAGACACGCTAGCCAAAGCAAGCAGTTTATCAACCTACATCCTATCTTTTGCAGAATCCTATGTTTTTCTAGTTCTGCTTAGTTGCTTATCTGTAGCCCTTTGTTTCCTATTCTTATTTAGAAAATCACCGAAAGAAATTTTATCATCTATTAGTTAAGAAGGAGAAATCATGACTTTATTACAAATACAAGACCTTACCTACCGTTATAAGAACACTGCTGAAGCAGTCCTATATCAGATCAATTATAATTTTGAACCCGGGAAATTTTACAGTATTATTGGTGAGTCAGGAGCAGGAAAATCCACACTCTTGTCCCTACTTGCTGGTCTAGATAGTCCTGTTGAAGGTTCTATCCTTTTTCAAGGAGAGGATATTCGTAAGAAGGGGTATTCTTACCATCGCATGCACCATATTTCCCTGGTCTTTCAAAATTATAACTTGATAGATTATCTTTCTCCACTGGAAAATATCCGCTTGGTCAACAAAAAGGCAAGCAAGGATACACTGCTTGAGCTTGGTTTGGATGAAAGTCAGATCAAGCGGAATGTTCTCCAGTTATCAGGTGGTCAACAGCAACGTGTTGCCATTGCTCGTAGTTTGGTCTCAGAAGCTCCAGTTATTCTAGCTGATGAACCAACAGGAAATCTAGACCCTAAAACTGCTGGAGATATTGTCGAACTGCTCAAATCACTTGCCCAGAAAACAGGTAAATGTGTCATCGTCGTAACCCACAGCAAAGAAGTGGCACAAGCATCAGATATTACACTTGAGTTGAAGGACAAGAAACTGACTGAAACTCGCAATACTACAAAATAAGATGAGCTTTTTCTCTTAGAACTATAAAATAGAACAAAATCTAGAAAGGGAACCTATGTTACACAACGCATTTGCCTATGTTACAAGGAAGTTTTTCAAATCGATCGTCATCTTCCTGATTATTCTCCTCATGGCGAGCTTGAGTTTGGTCGGCTTGTCGATCAAGGGAGCTACTGCCAAGGCTTCTCAGGAGACCTTTAAAAATATCACCAATAGCTTCTCCATGCAAATCAATCGTCGCGTTAATCAAGGAACGCCACGTGGTGCTGGGAATATTAAGGGTGAAGATATCAAAAAAATCACCGAAAACAAGGCTATCGAGTCTTATGTTAAACGCATCAACGCTATCGGAGATTTGACTGGCTATGAACTCATCGAAACCCCAGATACCAAGAAAAATCTGACACCTGACCGTGCTAAACATTTTGGAAGTAGCTTGATGATTACAGGTGTCAATGACTCCTCTAAAGAAGACAAGTTTGTCTCTGGTTCTTATAAACTGGTTGAAGGAGAGCACTTAACAAACGACGACAAGGACAAGGTCCTCCTGCACAAGGACTTGGCAGCCAAATACGGCTGGAAAGTAGGGGACAAGGTTAAACTGGACTCTAATGTCTATGATGCTGACAATGAAAAAGGAGCCAAGGAAACAGTCGAAGTGACCATTAAGGGACTCTTTGATGGTCACAATAAGTCGGCAGTTACCTACTCACAAGAACTTTACGAAAACACAGCTATCACAGACATTCACACTGCTGCAAAACTTTATGGATATACAGAAGACACAGCCATTTATGGGGACGCAACCTTCTTTGTAACAGCAGACAAGAACTTGGATGATGTCATGAAAGAATTGAATGGTATCAGTGGTATCAACTGGAAGAGCTACACACTCGTTAAGAGCTCATCTAACTACCCAGCTCTTGAGCAATCCATCTCTGGTATGTACAAGATGGCCAACCTCCTCTTCTGGGGTAGCTTGAGTTTCTCAGTTCTTCTCCTTGCCCTCTTGCTCAGCCTTTGGATCAATGCCCGTCGCAAGGAAGTGGGAATTCTCCTCTCTATCGGTCTCAAGCAGGCAAGTATCTTGGGTCAATTCATCACAGAATCCATCTTGATTGCCATCCCTGCTTTCGTTTCTGCTTACTTCCTAGCCAACTATACAGCTCGTGCAATCGGAAACACTGTTCTTGCCAATGTAACTTCTGGTGTTGCCAAACAGGCTAGCAAGGCTGCTCAAGCCTCTAACCTTGGTGGTGGTGCAGAAGTAGATGGCTTTAGTAAGACCTTGTCGAGTCTAGACATTTCTATTCAGACATCAGACTTTATCATCGTCTTTGTCCTTGCCTTGGTTCTAGTGGTTCTCGTTATGGCGCTTGCTTCAAGCAATCTCCTTAGAAAACAACCAAAAGAGCTTCTGCTGGATAGCGAATAAATTTGAAAAAATTAGTCTAAAAATAGAGACTACATCTTATTTTTCTATTCAAGAATGGTGGATAGAGAATGGCTATTTAACAATTCAAAATAGAGCCGAAAGCAGTGGTGAAAATCATTGCTTTCAGTTGCTTTCTTTGTACTTTAGTACTTAAACATGATATACTAAAGCTATGGAATTTATTAGAAAGGAATTTCACAACTTATATATGGAATTGTGCATAAGAATCTATAGAAACTTTATCTTGAAAATAGATAGATAAATCTGTAGAAGCCTGTGCATATCGCAAACATAGGCTAGCAGGCCTAGGCAGGGTCTACTTTGGAAAATATAGATTAGTGAGGAAAAATAAACATTATGAGACAAACAAATGTTAGAGGAACATTATCCCTCCGTGGTTTTAGAAAATTAAGAACTGGTGCAATTGTTGCGACAGGTGTGATTTTATTGGGGCTGAGCTTTTTAGCTCCAACTGTTTCCGCTAATGAACAAGATGGTGTTTGGGTAGCCAGAACAGTTGCAGAAGTAAAAGCTGATATTCAACATATAGACAATTTATCACACTACACAATTAAGTGGGGAGATACACTGAGTGCTATTAGTGGAGCAACAGGGCTATCTGTTGATAGTTTGGTTGAGATAAATCGTATTGCAAATAGAGATTTGATTTTTGCTAATAATAAATTGTATTTTAGCGAAGAGGCTTTTCTAAAAGATGGAAATACAGAAGTAAAAAGACAGCGAGTGTCGATTGCTAATTCTGGTAGCTGTCAAAGTTATGAAGTTGAAACAAAGACAGATACTGTAACTGGAGAGCAAACTACTACTGTTAAACAAACGACACCAGTAGTTGTGGAAACACCAGCAGTATCAGTACCGAAATCAGAAACCTCAGTCTCAGTTGCGCCAAAAGTGGAAGAGCCAGCGACACCAGCACCGAAAGAAGAGAAGCCAGCAACACCAGCGCCAAAAGCGGAAGAGCCAGCGACACCAGCACCAAAAGCGGAAGAGCCAGCGACACCGGCACCGAAAGAAGAGAAGCCAGCGACACCGGCACCGAAAGAAGAGAAGCCAGTAACACCAGCGCCAAAAGTGGAAGAGCCAGCGACACCAGCACCGAAAGAAGAGAAGCCAGCGACACCGGCACCGAAAGAAGAGAAGCCAGCGACACCAGCACCGAAAGAAGAGAAACCAGCAACACCAGCGCCAAAAGTGGAAGAGCCAGCGACTCCAGCACCGAAAGCAGAAGAGCCAGTAACTCCAGCACCGAAAGCAGAAGAGCCAGTAACTCCAGCACCGAAAGTGGAAGAACCAACGACTCCAGCGCCGAAAGAAGAGACTCCATCAACTCCAACACCGAAAGCAGAAGAACCAGTGACCCCAGCGCCAAAAGTGGAAGAGCCAGTAACTCCAGCACCGAAAGCTGAAGAGCCAGTAACTCCAGCACCGAAAGTGGAAGAACCAACGACCCCAGCACCGAAAGCTGAAGAACCAGTGACTCCAGCGCCGAAAGCAGAAGAGCCATCGACTCCAGCACCGAAAGTGGAAGAACCAGTGACTCCAGCGCCGACAGAAGAGAAACCATCAACTCCAACACCGAAAGCAGAAGAGCCAACGACCCCAGCACCGAAAGTGGAAGATCCATCAACTCCAGCACCAAAAGCAGAAGAGCCAACGACCCCAGCACCGAAAGCAGAAGAACCAGCAGCTCCAGCGCCGAAAGCAGAAGAACCATCGACTCCAGCTCCGAAAGCGGAAGATCCATCAACTCCAGCGCCGAAAACTGAAGAAGAAAAGTTATTAGAGGAAACTAAACAGGATAGCATAAGAGAAAATATTGACGCAGTTGTTAATATTAAATTAGTGGAAATTGAAAAGATTGAAAATTCAGCTGAAAAAGAAGAATTAAAAGCAAAATTAGCTGAGTTAAGGAAGAATGCAGTAGATGACATTAAAAATGCTAAAGATGAAGAAGAGGCACTAGAACTTACAGAAAAACATCAAAATATAATTAATTCTCTTGAAATATCTGGTGAAAAATATACAGCACCAAATTATGATAAAGATAATTTATCAAATGGACGTAATGATGGAACTACAATTGAAGGTGGTAGTACAGCAATAGGTCACGGTTCAGGTGAGGCTACGCCAACCAGCCCAACACAGCCTGCTACTGAAGAAAGATCCACTTCAACAGCATCTCCAACACAACCTTCTTCAACTTCAGAAGGGACTTCAAGTTTTAGAAATGCCCCATCAGTTCAAGCAAGAGCAAGAAGAGTAGCACGTTCAACATCAGAACCAGATGGAACTGTAAATATTAGCTATAACTTCGCTGGTATGCCAGATATTCATGGTTTCCTATCTGACCCAGGAGAAGATAACACTGTTACGATTCCTGCTGGAACGAGTGAAGCACAGGCAAAAGAATTAGTAAAAGAAAAAATTCAAGCCAAGATAAAAGACTTAGCTGCTAGAGGGTATCATGTGAAAAATGACATTATTTTTGAACAAGATACTACTGTGAAAAATTATAACTACGTCGTAACATTCACTAAGGAGGCTACAGAAACTTCAGGTTTCAGAATGGCTCCAGCAGTTCAACCACGCGCTAGCAGAAATCGTAGAAGTCTAGAACAGCCAGCTCCTCAAAAGGTCAAAGTAAATGTATTTTATAACTTTGATAAAATGAAAGATATTGCAGGTTTCCTAGGAGATATCGATGGAACTTCTCTTGAAATCGCGGAAGGTTCAACAAATGAACAGGTGAAAGAAGTGGCAAAGAGCCAAGTTGAAGCTAAGAAAGAAGAGTTGAGCAAACGCGGCTACACTTTCAAAGAGGACTATGTTTATCAAGCTAATGGGAAAGATTATAACTATGTTGTAACATTTTCAAAAGCAACCAAATAACCTTCATTCCATAGGGAGTGAAATGTGAGCAGAGAGAGCGATAGGCTCTCTTTGTTTTATCTAGTGGTCAGTTGCTTAAAGACAAAAGGCCAGTAAGAGACTATAATAGAAAATAGAGTAGGTATTTACTAAGAAAAATAAAAAATAGAGAGCAGTTAAAGTATGAAAATTTTAATTGTAGAAGATGAAGAGATGATCCGTGAGGGGATCAGTGATTATTTGACGGATTGTGGTTATGAAACTATTGAGGCGGCGGACGGACAAGAAGCCTTGGAGCAATTTTCCAGCTATGAAGTAGCCTTGGTTTTACTGGATATCCAGATGCCAAAGCTCAATGGCTTAGAAGTCCTAGCTGAGATTCGCAAAACCAGCCAGGTTCCTGTCTTGATGCTGACCGCCTTTCAGGATGAAGAATACAAGATGAGTGCCTTTGCCTCTCTGGCAGATGGCTATCTGGAAAAACCTTTCTCCCTCTCCCTCTTAAAAGTGAGGGTGGATGCGATTTTCAAGCGATACTACGATACAGGACGAATCTTCTCTTATAAGGATGCCAAGGTAGACTTTGAAAGCTACAGTGCAAGCCTAGCAGGAGAGGAAGTGGCTGTTAATGCTAAAGAGTTGGAAATTCTGGACTATCTGGTGAAAAATGAAGGACGGGCCTTGACTCGATCTCAGATAATCGATGCCGTTTGGAAAGCGACAGATGAGGTTCCCTTTGACCGTGTCATTGATGTTTATATCAAGGAACTGCGGAAAAAGCTAGGCTTGGACTGCATCCTCACTGTGCGCAATGTTGGTTATAAATTGGAGCGAAAATGAAACGAACAGGTTTATTTACAAAGATATTTATCTATACCTTCTCGATTTTTAGTGTTCTAGTTATTTGCCTTCATTTAGCCATTTATTTTCTATTTCCCTCGACTTATCTGACCCATCGTCAGGAAACCATTGGCCAGAAAGCTACAGCCATTGCCCAGTCCCTAGAAGGGAAAGACAGGCAGAGTATCGAGCAAGTGTTAGAGCTGTATTCCCAGACTAGTGAGATTAAGGGGGCTGTCAAGGGAGAGATGACCGAGGACAAGTTGGAGGTCAAGGAAAGTCTTCCTCTGGACACAGACCGCCAGACTACCTCGCTTTTTATTGAGGAACGGGAGGTGAAAACGCAAGACGGTGGCACCATGACTCTCCAGTTTCTAGTTTCCATGGATTTGCAAAAGGAAGCAGAGCAAATCAGTCTCCAGTTTCTTCCCTATACCTTGCTGGCATCCTTTCTGATTTCACTTTTGGTGGCTTACATCTATGCTCGGACCATTGTTGCCCCGATTTTGGAAATCAAGCGGGTGACCCGACGGATGATGGATTTGGATGCCCAAGTGCGATTGCGCGTGGATTCCAAGGATGAGATCGGTGATCTCAAGGAACAAATCAATAGCCTCTACCAGCATCTTTTGACTGTCATTGCGGACTTGCATGACAAGAATGAAGCTATTCTCCAGCTGGAAAAGATGAAGGTCGAATTCCTACGAGGGGCTTCTCATGAATTGAAAACACCGCTGGCTAGTTTGAAAATCCTAATCGAAAATATGAAAGAGAATATCGGTCGTTATAAGGATAGAGACCACTATCTGGGAGTTGCCTTGGGGATTGTGGATGAGCTCAATCACCACGTCCTCCAGATACTTTCTCTCTCGTCTGTGCAGGAATTGCGAGATGATAGGGAACAAATTGACTTACACCAGATGACGCAAAGTCTAGTCAAGGATTATGCCTTGCTAGCCAAGGAAAGAGAGCTTCAGATTGATAATATCTTGTCCCATCAGCAGGCTTATCTAAACCCATCAGTTATGAAGTTGATTCTGTCTAACCTTATCAGCAATGCTATCAAGCACTCTGTTCCAGGTGGCTTGGTTCGCATTGGAGAAAGAGAAGGGGAACTTTTTATAGAAAATAGCTGTAGTCCAGAAGAACAAGAAAAACTAGCCCAATCTTTTTCTGACAATGCTAGTCGCAAGGCCAAGGGGTCTGGGATGGGACTCTTTGTGGTTAAGAGTCTATTGGAACATGAAAAATTAGCTTATCGTTTTGAAATGCAAGAGAATCGTTTAACCTTTTTTATAGCTTTTCCAAAAGTTGCCCAAGACTAGGCAGAGAAAGGGTTTACATAGATGAAGCTAGAAGAAATTCAATCGAAACTGCGGGAAAAGCTAGATTTTTTTGTCAAAAAGTGATAAAATGAACAATGTAAATGGGATGACCCATAAAAATATACAGGAGGCCTGATAAAATGGCAATCGTTTCAGCAGAAAAATTTGTCCAAGCAGCTCGTGACAACGGTTATGCAGTTGGTGGATTTAACACAAACAACCTTGAGTGGACTCAAGCTATCTTGCGCGCAGCAGAAGCTAAAAAAGCTCCAGTTTTGATCCAAACTTCAATGGGTGCTGCTAAATACATGGGTGGTTACAAAGTTGCTCGCAACTTGATCGCTAACCTTGTTGAATCAATGGGTATCACTGTACCAGTAGCTATCCACCTTGACCACGGTCACTACGAAGATGCACTTGAGTGTATCCGAGTTGGTTATACTTCAGTTATGTTTGATGGTTCACACCTTCCAGTTGAAGAAAACCTTGAAAAAGCTCGTAAAGTTGTAGAATTTGCTCATGCAAATGGTGTATCAGTAGAAGCTGAAGTTGGTACTATCGGTGGTGAAGAAGACGGAATCATCGGTGATGGTGAATTGGCTCCAATCGAAGACGCTAAAGCAATGGTTGAAACTGGTATCGACTTCTTGGCAGCTGGTATCGGTAACATCCACGGTCCTTACCCAGAAAACTGGAAAGGTCTTCACCTTGATCACTTGCAAAAATTGACTGAAGCTGTTCCAGGATTCCCAATCGTACTGCACGGTGGTTCAGGTATTCCTGATGAGCAAATCCAAGCGGCTATCAAACTTGGTGTTGCGAAAGTTAACGTTAACACAGAATGCCAAATCGCATTCGCTAACGCAACTCGTAAATTTGCTCGTGACTACGAAGCAAACGAAGCAGAATACGACAAGAAAAAACTCTTCGACCCACGTAAATTCTTGGCTGATGGTGTAAAAGCTATCCAAGCATCAGTTGAAGAACGTATCGACGTATTCGGTTCAGAAGGTAAAGCATAATCTAGCTGAATAATACAGAGAAGACCTGCCCATTGGGTGGGTTTTTTGGTGTTTTAAGGAAACTATTAAACCAGAATATTGAATTAAAAATACCACTTTAAGAGAAAAAATTCAATTCCATAAACTTTAGGCAAACGCTTGCATTCTAGTTTTTATTGGACTATAATAGGTTGGTATAAAGCCTTCTGTAGCAATAAAATGTAGAAGGTGTAGAAAGTAAGGATTTAGAATATTTGTAGTCAAAAATACAATGTTGCTATTCCTTGCGATAGGGAGATAGATATGGCAATGATAGAAGTGGAACATCTTCAGAAAAATTTTGTGAAGACTGTTAAGGAACCGGGCTTGAAGGGGGCTTTGCGCTCCTTTATTCATCCTGAAAAGCAGACCTTTGAAGCGGTCAAGGATTTGACCTTTGAGGTCCCAAAAGGACAAATTTTAGGATTTATCGGGGCTAATGGTGCTGGGAAGTCGACAACAATCAAAATGCTGACAGGGATTTTAAAACCGACATCTGGTTTTTGTCGGATTAACGGCAAAATTCCGCAAGACAATCGCCAAGATTATGTCAAGGATATTGGTGTAGTCTTTGGACAACGCACCCAGCTATGGTGGGATTTGGCTCTGCAAGAGACCTACACGGTTTTGAAGGAGATTTACGATGTGCCAGACTCGCTCTTTCATAAACGTATGGATTTTTTGAATGAAGTCTTGGATTTGAAGGACTTTATCAAGGATCCCGTACGAACTCTCTCACTGGGACAACGGATGCGGGCGGATATTGCAGCTTCCTTGCTTCACAATCCTAAAGTTCTCTTTTTAGATGAGCCGACCATTGGTTTGGACGTTTCGGTCAAGGATAACATTCGTCGAGCTATTACTCAGATCAATCAGGAGGAAGAAACCACCATTCTCTTGACCACTCACGACTTGAGCGACATTGAGCAACTCTGTGATCGGATTTTTATGATTGACAAGGGGCAGGAGATTTTTGATGGAACGGTGAGCCAACTCAAGGAAACCTTTGGAAAGATGAAGACGCTCTCATTTGAACTGCTACCAGGTCAAAGTCATCTAGTTTCTCATTATGAAGGCTTTTCGGATATGACAATTGACAGACAAGGAAATAGTCTCAACATTGAATTCGATAGTTCTCGCTACCAGTCAGCTGATATTATCAAGCAAACTCTGTCTGATTTTGAAATCCGCGATTTGAAAATGGTGGATACAGATATCGAGGATATTATCCGTCGCTTCTACCGAAAGGAGCTCTAAGATGGTCAAATTGTGGAGACGTTATAAACCCTTTATTAATGCAGGGATTCAGGAGTTGATTACCTATCGAGTCAACTTTATTCTCTATCGGATTGGCGATGTCATGGGGGCTTTTGTGGCCTTTTATCTCTGGAAGGCTGTCTTTGATTCTTCGCAAGAGTCCTTGATCCAGGGCTTTAGTATGGCGGATATCACCCTCTACATCATCATGAGTTTTGTGACCAATCTTCTGACTAGGTCGGATAGCTCCTTTATGATTGGGGAGGAGGTCAAGGATGGTTCCATTATCATGCGATTGTTGCGACCAGTGCATTTTGCGGCATCTTACCTTTTTACAGAGCTTGGCTCCAAGTGGTTGATTTTTATCTCTGTTGGATTGCCATTTTTAAGCGTCATTGTTTTGATGAAAATCTTATCTGGGCAAGGGAGTGTAGAAGTGCTAGGATTGACGGTCCTTTATCTTTTTAGCTTAACGCTGGCCTATCTGATTAACTTTTTCTTTAATATCTGCTTTGGATTTTCTGCCTTTGTGTTTAAAAATCTTTGGGGTTCCAATCTACTCAAGACTTCTATAGTGGCCTTTATGTCTGGAAGTTTGATTCCCTTGGCTTTCTTTCCAAAGCTTGTTTCAGATATTCTCTCCTTCTTGCCTTTTTCATCCTTGATTTATACTCCGGTCATGATCATTGTTGGGAAATACGATGCCAATCAGATTCTTCAGGCGCTTTTGCTCCAGTTTTTCTGGCTCTTAGTAATGGTGGGCTTGTCTCAGTTGATTTGGAAACGAGTCCAGTCCTTTATCACCATTCAAGGAGGTTAGTATGAAAAAATATCAACGCATGCATCTGATTTTTATCAGACAATACATCAAGCAAATCATGGAATACAAGGTCGATTTTGTGGTTGGTGTCTTGGGAGTCTTTCTGACTCAAGGCCTGAACCTCTTATTTCTCAATGTCATCTTTCAACACATCCCATCCCTAGAAGGTTGGACTTTTCAAGAAATTGCCTTTATATATGGTTTTTCCTTGATTCCTAAGGGCTTTGACCATCTCTTTTTTGACAATCTTTGGGCTCTGGGACAGCGCTTGGTGCGAAAAGGAGAATTTGATAAGTACCTGACGCGTCCCATCAATCCTCTCTTCCACATCCTAGTCGAGACTTTTCAGATTGATGCCTTGGGCGAACTATTGGTCGGTGGAATTTTACTAGCGACAACAGTATCAAGCATTTCTTGGACTCTTCCAAAATTCTTGCTTTTCCTAGTCTGTATTCCTTTTGCGACCTTGATTTATACTTCCTTGAAAATCGCGACAGCCAGCATCGCTTTTTGGACCAAGCAATCAGGAGCTATGATTTACATTTTTTATATGTTTAATGATTTTGCCAAGTACCCAATTTCCATTTACAATTCGCTTCTTCGTTGGTTGATCAGCTTTATCGTGCCTTTTGCCTTTACGGCCTACTATCCTGCCAGCTATTTCTTACAGGACAAGGATGTACTCTTTAACATCGGAGGTTTGATGTTGATTTCCCTTGTTTTCTTTGTCATTTCCCTTAAACTTTGGGATAGGGGCTTAGATGCCTACGAAAGTGCAGGGTCGTAAATAATAGAATATCAAAGCCTTGTCTCAGGACAGGCTTTTTCTAATAGAAATGAAAATTCCTTGACATCTATTCTCAGATCGCTATATTGTAAGTGTAATCGCCGATTTAGCTCAGTTGCTAGAGCAAAGTACTCGTAAAGCCTAGGTCACAGGTGAAGATATGACTGAGGATTTGAAAAATTAGATATGTAGAAAATAACCGTTAAGCCTCGTTCTTAGCGGTTATTTATATTGTTTAATAGCGCTGATATTTCATCAATGATGTTTGACTTTGTGATGTTGCTAGTGCTTTAAGTTGATTGCTACTATTTTTGATGGTGTGAATGTTCTGATAATATTCCCCAGTTAACTACGAAAGTTTTTGACTCTATATTTTTAATGTGTGTTAAAAAATAAATTAATGCGTATTAATTTTTCTTGACTTAAATTTTTTAAATGATATACTATTTTTATGGAGGCTAACAATTATATATAAATGTACTACTCTATTTCCTAGATAATACTTAGTAAAACTTTTTATAACAAAGGCTAGCAAAGTTAAAGTTTTCTATCTATTGGAAGTTAAATAAATATGTAAGGAATTAAAATGAAAAAAAGTACAGTATTGTCATTAACTACAGCTGCAGTTATTTTAGCAGCATATGTCCCTAATGAGGTAGTTTTAGCAGACACATCTAGCTCTGAAGATGCTTTAACTATCTCTGATAAAGAAAAAGTAGTAGATAAACAAAAAGAAAACAAAGAAAAACTTGAAGATATTCATAATGCTATAGAAACTTCAAAGGATACTGAAGAGAAGAAAACAACGGTTATTGAGGAAAAAGAAGTTGTTAGTAAAGAATCTGTGATAGATAACAAAACTAGCAATGAAGAAGAAAAAATCAAAGAAGATTCCAATCAATCCAAAGAAGATAAAGCGGACTCGTCTGAAAGTAAAGACCCAGAAAGTCCCCAAAAAGAGGATAAACTTGTCTATATTGCTGAATTTAAAGATAAAGAATCTGGAGAAAAAGCAATCAAGGAATTATCCAATCTTAAGGATACAAAAGTTTTATATACTTATGATACAGTTTTTAATGGTGTTGCAATAGAAACAACTCCAGATAATCTGGACAAAATTAAACTAATAGAAGGTATCTCATCGGTTGAACGATCACAAAAAGTCCAGCCAATGATGAATCATGCCAGAAAGGAAATTGGAGTTGAAGAGGCTATAGATTACCTAAAATCTATCAATGCTCCATTTGGGAAAAACTTTGATGGTCGGGGTATGGTCATTTCAAACATCGATACTGGGACAGATTATAGGCATAAGGCTATGAGAATCGATGATGATGCCAAAGACTCAATGAGATTTAAAAAAGAAGACTTAAAAGGTACTGATAAAAATTTCTGGTTGAGTGATAAAATCCCTCATGCTTTCAATTATTATAATGGTGGTAAAATCACTGTAGAAAAAGCTGATGATGGAAGCGATTATTTTGATCCACATGGAATGCATATTGCAGGGATTCTTGCGGGAAATGATACTGAAAAAGATATTAAAAACTTTAACGGAATAGATGGAATTGCTCCTAATGCACAGATCTTCTCTTATAAAATGTACTCTGATGCAGGATCTGGCTTCGCAGGAGATGAAACAATGTTTCATGCTATTGAAGATTCCATCAAACATAACGTTGATGTTGTTTCGGTATCATCTGGTTTTACAGGAACAGGTCTTGTAGGTGAGAAATATTGGGAGGCTATTAGAGCATTAAGAAAAGCAGGCATTCCAATGGTTGTAGCTACGGGTAACTATGCGACCTCTGCTTCAAGTTCTTCATGGGATTTAGTGGCAAATAATAATCTGAAAATGACCGACACTGGAAATGTAACGCGAACTGCAGCACATGAAGATGCGATAGCGGTCGCTTCTGCTAAAAATCAGACAGTTGAGTTTGATAAAGTTAACATAGGTGGAGAAAGTTTTAAATACAGAAATATAGGTGCTTTTTTCGATAAGAATAAAATCACAACAAATGAAGATGGATCAAAAGCTCCTGATAAATTGAAATTTGTATATATAGGCAAGGGTCAAGACCAAGATTTGATAGGATTGGATCTTAGAGGCAAAATTGCAGTAATGGATAGAATTTATACAAAGGATTTAAAAAATTCTTTTAAAAGAGCTACGGATAAGGGCGCACGTGGCATTATGGTTGTAAATACTGTAAATTACTACAATAGAGATAATTGGACAGAGCTTCCAGCTATGGGATATGAGGAGGATGAAGGAACTACTAGTCAAGTATTTTCAATTTCAGGAGATGATGGTGTAAAGTTATGGAACATGATTAATCCTGATAAAAAAACTGAGGTAAAAAGAAATAGTAAGGAAGATTTCAAAGATAAATTGGAGCGATACTATCCAATTGATATGGCAAGCTATAATTCTAATAAACCGAATGTAGGTGACGAAAAAGAGATTGACTTTAAGTTTGCACCTGACACAGACAAAGAATTGTATAAAGAAGATGTCATAGTTCCAGCAGGATCCACATCTTGGGGACCGAGAACAGATTTGCTTTTAAAACCTGATGTCTCAGCACCAGGTAAAAATATTAAATCCACTCTCAATGTCATCAATGGGAAATCAACTTATGGTTATATGTCAGGGACTAGTATGGCAACTCCTATCGTGGCAGCTTCTACTGTTTTGATTAGACCAAAGTTAAAGGAAATGCTTGAAAGACCTGCCTTGAAAAATCTTAAGGGAGATGACAAAATAGACCTTACAAGTCTTACAAAAATAGCCCTACAAAATACTGCACGGCCTATGATGGATGCAACGTCTTGGAAAGAAAAAAGTCAATACTTTGCATCACCTAGACAACAGGGAGCAGGGCTAATTAATGTTGCCAATGCATTGAGGAATGAAGTTGTAGCGACTTTCAAAAACACGGATTCTAAAGGTTTGGTAAACTCTTATGGTTCTATTTCTCTTAAAGAAATAAAAGGAGATAAAAAATACTTTACAATTAAGCTTCACAATACATCAAACAGACCTTTAACCTTTAAAGTTTCAGCATCAGCGGTAACTACAGATGCTCTAACTGATAGACTAAAACTGGATGAAACATACAAAGATGAAAAATCTCCAGATGGGAAGCAAATTGTTCCAGAAATTCATCCAGAGAAAGTAAAAGATGCAAATATTACATTTGAGCATGACACTTTCACTATAGCCCCAAATTCTAGTTTTGATTTAAATGCGGTTATAAACGTTGGAGAGGCTAAAAATAAAAATAAATTTGTAGAATCATTTATTCATTTTGAGTCAGTGGAAGAAATGGAAGCTCTAAACTCCAATGGGAAGAAAACAAATTTCCAACCTTCTTTATCGATGCCTCTAATGGGATTTGCTGGAGATTGGAACAAAGAACCAATCCTTGATAAATGGGCCTGGGAAGAAGGTTCAAAATCAAAAACAATGGAAGGTTATGATGATGATGGTAAACCAAAAATTCCAGGAACCTTAAATAAGGGAATTGGTGGAGAACATGGTATAGATAAATTTAATCCAGCAGGAGTTATACAAAATAGAAAAGATAAAAATACAACATCCCTAGATCAAAATCCAGAATTATTTGCTTTCAATAACGAAGGGATCAACGCACCATCATCAAGTGGTTCTAATATTGCTAAAATTTATCCTTTAGATTCAAACGGAAATCCTCAAGATGCTCAACTTGAGAGAGGATTAACACCTTCTCCACTTGTATTAAGAAGTGCAGAAGAAGGAATGATTTCAATAGTAAATACAAATAAAGAGGGAGAAAATCAAAGAGACTTAAAAGTCATTTCGAGAGAACACTTTGTTAAAGGAATTTTAAACTCTAAAAGAAATGATGCAAAGGGAATCAAATCTTCTAAGCTAAAAGTTTGGGGCGACTTGAAATGGGATGGACTCATCTATAATCCTAGAGGGAAAGAAGAAAATGCACCAGAAAGCAAGGATACCAAAGATCCAGCTACTAGGATAAGAGGTCAATTTGAACCGATTGCGGAAGGTCAATATTTCTATAAATTTAAATATAGATTAACTAAAGATTACCCATGGCAGGTTTCCTATATTCCTGTAAAAATTGATAACACAGCTCCTAAGATTGTTTCGGTTGATTTTTCAAATCCTGAAAAAATTAAGCTGATTACAAAGGATACTTATCACAAGGTAAAAGATCAATACAAGAATGAAACTCTATTTGCGAGAGATCAAAAAGAACATCCTGAAAAATTTGACGAGATTGCAAACGAAGTTTGGTATGCTGGCGCCGCTCTGGTTAATGAAGATGGAGAGGTTGAGAAAAATCTTGAAGTAACTTATGCAGGTGAGGGTCAAGGAAGAAATAGGAAACTTGACAAAGACGGAAATACCATTTATGAAATTAAGGGTGCAGGAGATTTAAGAGGAAAAATCATTGAAGTCATTGCATTAGATGGCTCTAGCAATTTCACAAAGATTCATAGAATTAAATTTGCTGATCATGCTGATGAAAAGGGGATGATTTCCTATTATCTAGTAGATCCTGATCAGGATTTATCTAAATACCAAAAACTTGGCGAGATTTCCGAATCTAAATTTAAAAATTTAGAAAATAGAAAAGAGGATAGTCTTAAAAAAGATACAACTGAAGTAGAAAATCATCAAGAAAATGAAGAATCTATCGAAGAAAAATCTAGCTTGACTATTCATAAAACGATTTCAACAATTAGAGAGTTTGAAAGTAAAGACTTGAAAAAACTCATTAAAAAGAAATTTAGAGAAGTTGATGACTTTACAAGTGAAACTGGTAAGAGGACAGAAGAATACGATTATAAATACGATGATAAGGGAAATATCATTGCTTATGACGATGGTAGTGCCTTAGAATATGAAACTGAAAAACTTGACGAAATCAAATCAAAAATTTATGGTGTTCTAAGCCCGTCTAAAGATGGACACTTTGAAATTCTTGGAAAGATAAGTAATGTTTCTAAAAATGCCAAGGTATATTATGGAAATAATTATAAATCTATAGAAATCAAAACGACTAAGTATGATTCCCACTCAAAAACGATGACATTTGATTTATACGCTAATATTAATGATATTGTGGATGGATTAGCTTTTGCAGGAGATATGAGATTCTTTGTTAAAGATGATGATCAGATAAAAGCTGAAACTAAAATTAGAATGCCTGAAAAAAATAAGGAAACTAAAACAGAATATCCCTATGCATCAAGTTATGGGAATGTAATAGAATTAGGAGAAGGCGATCTTTCAAAAAACAAACCAAACAATTTAACGGACATGGAATCTGGTAAAATCTATTCTGATTCAGAAAAACAACAATATCTATTAAAGGATAATATCATTCTGAGAAAAGGCTATGCACTAAAAGTGACTACCTATAATCCTGGAAAAACGGATATGTTAGAAGGAAATGGAGTCTATAGCAAGGAAGATATAGCAAAAATACAAAAGGCCAATCCTAATCTAAGAGTCCTTTCAGAAAAAATAATTTATGCTGATAGTAGAAATGTTGAAGATGGAAGAAGTACTCAATCAGTATTAATGTCGGCTTTGGACGGCTTTAACATTGTAAGGTATCAAGTGTTTAGATTTAAAATGAACGATAAAGGGGAGGCAATCGATAAAGATGGAAATCTTGTAACAGATCCTTCTAAACTTGTATTATTTGGTAAAGATGATAAAGAGTACACTGGAGAGGATAAGTCCAATGTAGAAGCTATAAAAGAAGATGGCTCTACGTTATTTATTGATGCAAAACCAGTAAACCTTTCAATGGACAAGAACTACTTTAATCCATCTAAATCTAATAAAATTTATGTACGAAATCCAGAATTTTATTTAAGAGGTAAGATTTCTGATAAGGGTGGTTTTAACTGGGAGTTGAGAGTTAATGAATCGGTTGTAGATAATTATTTAATCTACGGAGATTTACACATTGATAACACTAGAGATTTTAACGTTAAGCTTAATGTTAAAGACGGTGACATCATGGACTGGGGAATGAAAGACTATAAAGCAAACGGATTCCCAGATAAGGTTACAGATATGGATGGAAATGTTTATCTTAAAACTGGCTATAGCGATTTGAATGCGAAAGCGGTTGGAGTACACTATCAATTTTTATATGATAATGTTAAACCAGAAGTAAAGATTGATCCTAAGGGAAATACTAGTATTGAATATGCTGATGGAAAATCTGTAGTCTTTAACATCAATGATAAAAGAAATAATGGATTCGATGGTGAGATTCAAGAAAAACATATTTATGTAAATGGAAAAGAATACAAATCATTTGATGATATTAAACAACTAACAGATAAGACACTAAACATTAAGATTGTTGTAAAAGATTTTGCAAGAAATACGACCGTAAAAGAATTCATTTTAAACAAAGATACGGGAGAGGTGAGCGAATTAAAACCTCAGATGGTAACTGTGACCATTCAAAATGGAAAAGAAATGAGTTCAACGATAGTGTCGGAAGAAGATTTTATTTTACCTGTCTATGAGGGTGAATTAGAAAAAGGCTATCAATTTGATGGCTGGGAAATTTCTGGTGTCGAAGGGAAAAAAGATGCTGGTTATGTTATTAATCTATCAAAAGATACCCTTATAAAACCTGTATTCAAGAAAATAGAGGAGAAAAAGGAGGAGGAAAATAAACCTACTTTTGATGTATCGAAAAAGAAAGATAACACACAGGCAAATCCTAGTCAATTAAATCAAAGTCATAGAAAAGAGGACTTACAAAGAGCAAATCATTCACAAAAACCTGATTCAACTAAAGATGTCAAAACTACAGTTCCTGTACAAGTAAATTATAGTCAATTAGATGAAAGTCAAAGATCTGATTCAACTAAGGATGTTACAGCTACAGTTCCTGATAAAAACTTTGAAAATAAGAAGGAAGTTTATCTTAATGAACCAGAGAATATGGCTAATAAACATACCAATATCGATAGTAAATCGGATACTAACAATTCTGATAGATTGCCAAAAACCGGAACAGTTAGAGAAGGTTTTACACCATTCATTGCTGGAATAATGTTTACCGTAGGTGCATTTCTTGGATTGAAGAAAAAAGATCAAGATTAAGACCAAAGCTATAGATGAAAAAAATGGTTTATGTACTGAGATAGTGTGATGATGAAACAATTTTGTGAAAATAGCCATTTATAACTCAATTATTTAGTTTACTTTACTATTGATACTCTTTTTGGATTTATTAATAGACTTAGTTTTGATAACTAATGAATTGATTGAAAGGGTTAGTATTGACAAATATTGATCACATTGATTAGATAATAAAGTCTTTCAAAATTTAAAGTCTACTTTATTTTATAGAGGTGATGAAATAATTTCAGTGAAGGAATTAAGTAGCGTTTGGTTGCTTAATTCCTTTTTATTTGGATCACCTATTTCCTTATTTTATGGCTATTATTGAACCACTTAGACAGATATAGAGACCAGATAGTCAAAAGAACTTGTTCTTGAAACTGACCTCTGCTATAATGATTGGTGTAAGGGACGTGAGGGGGGCAGTATTAGGCAACTCAAGTTCCTAAAAAAGAAATTGGAGATAAACAAATGAAAAAATTATTGGGGCTTGTATTTTTAGTAGCAGCAGCGACAGTATTGTATTTTGGTTCTGTAGGCTGGCCAAGTTTGGATATCAACCTCTGGTCATTGATTCCGGTAGGCTTGTTCCTCTATTTCACTCTAGAGAATCTTTTGAAAAAAGACTACAAGGCTAGTCTGATGTGTTTGATTATTGCCTTTATTATTGCGAATGCAATTTTGGATCTTTTGCCAATTTCAAGTGGCTTGGTGATTGGAGCAGGTGTGCTAGCTTGTGTAGGTATTGGTTATCTATTTCCTGATAAAGAAAATAGGAATTGATGAAAAAATAGATAAAGAAAAAACACTTCAATCATTGTATTTTAGTTTGATTGAGGTGTTTTCGATTTAGTTTTTTATTTCTGGGCCATCAATTCAACAATCATCTCGATATACATTACCAGGGTTAATAAGAATCCTGCACGCCAGAAGAATTTGATGAATTTAGGATAGTAAAAGCTGCGTTTTTTTAAAAGGAAGAAAAAAACGAGAATAATGGCTAGGACTGAGAGGGCTAGGCCCAGTCTAGGGAGGAAATTATGGGTAAAGGTTTTAGCTGTGATTAGGTAGTACTCAAATACCAAGACTGGAAAAGCCAAATCCGCAAAGTTTCGTCCTAGTTTTTTTAATCTAAAAAGTTTAGTTATGATAATGCAGACTACTAAAGTCAGTATCAATAATAAAATAGATGCTAATTTCATTAAAATCATACCCATATTGTATCATAAAAAAAGGCTAATGGAAACGAGAAACAGAGGAATTTATAGGAAAGTCAGGCTTTTGAGATTGTGGGTGTTTTTTGTTATAATGAAAGTTATGAAATCTTATAATACCTTGAATGATTATTATCGAAAACTCTTTGGAGAAAAGACCTTTAAAGTCCCTATTGATGCGGGATTTGACTGTCCCAATCGTGATGGAACTGTGGCTCATGGGGGCTGTACTTTTTGTACGGTTTCTGGTTCTGGGGATGCCATTGTGGCACCGGATGCGCCTATCCGTGAGCAATTTTATAAGGAAATTGACTTTATGCACCGCAAGTGGCCAGATGTTCAGAAGTATCTGGTTTATTTTCAAAATTTTACCAACACCCATGAAAAGGTGGAAGTCATTCGAGAGCGCTATGAGCAGGCTATCAATGAGCCAGGTGTAGTAGGAATCAATATCGGAACGCGGCCAGACTGTTTACCAGACGAAACTATCGAGTATTTGGCCGAGTTGTCGGAACGCATGCATGTGACGGTTGAATTGGGCTTGCAGACCACTTATGAAACAACCTCTGATCTGATTAACCGCGCCCACTCTTATGAATTGTACGTGGAAACGGTCAAACGTTTGAGAAAGTACCCCAAGATTGAGATTGTTTCCCATCTGATCAATGGACTTCCTGGTGAAACCCATGAGATGATGATTGAAAATGTCCGCCGCTGTGTCACGGATAACGATATTCAAGGGATTAAATTGCACTTGCTTCACCTGATGACCAATACGCGTATGCAACGAGATTACCACGAGGGACGTTTGCAGTTGATGAGCCAGGACGAATATGTTAAGGTCATCTGTGACCAACTGGAAATCATTCCCAAGCATATCGTCATCCATCGAATCACGGGAGATGCACCTAGGGATATGCTGATTGGTCCTATGTGGAGCCTCAATAAATGGGAAGTTCTCAACAGCATTGAGATGGAGATGCGACTTCGCGGAAGTGTTCAAGGATGCAAGGCTGTAAAACAGGAGTTTGAAAATGAAAAGACCACTTGAGATGGCACATGATTTTTTGGCTGAGGTTGTAACTCAGGACGATATCGTAGTGGATGCGACTATGGGAAATGGTCACGACACCCTTTTTTTAGCCAAATTAGCCAAGCAAGTCTATGCCTTTGATATTCAGGAACAAGCCTTGGAAAAGACGCAAGAGCGTTTGAACCAGGCTTGCCTGACAAATGCCCAGTTAATCTTGCAAGGTCATGAGACACTGGACCAGTTTGTGACAGAAGCCAAGGCAGGGATTTTTAATCTAGGCTATCTGCCGTCAGCTGATAAGTCAGTCATTACCCGACCTCAGACAACGATTGAAGCATTAGAAAAGCTGTGTGCCTTACTTGTCAAAGGTGGACGGATTGCTATCATGATCTACTATGGTCATGAAGGAGGCGACCTAGAGAGGGATGCTGTCTTGGATTTTGTTAGCCAGTTGAACCAACAAGAGTACACAGCTGCAATTTACCGAACTTTAAACCAAGTAAACAACCCACCATTTTTAGTGATGATTGAAAAATTAGAGAGATATAGACATGGATAAACAATACCTACGTGAAAAGCTGGATGCCATGCGCCAGAATTTTGTCGAATCAACCCACCACGAACGAGCGGTGGGCGTGCTAGACCAAGCGCATATGAGCAAAAAAATGCTTAAAATCAAGAAAAAATTAGTTGCTCTTGAAATGGAACGGTGCCAGAGAAAAATTGAGCACAAAGACTGTTCCAAGATTGACCAAAAAATCAAAGAGCAGAAGGAGATATTTGAATCTTGTTGTAAAAAAGATTAAGGAGGTCGTGCGTGGAATTACTGATTTACCTCATCCTATTTTTACTGGTCTTGATTGTCTCAAGTACAACCAATAAGCTCCTGCCCTTTTTGCCCCTCCCTTTGGTGCAGATTCTTTTGGGAATTGTGATTGGTCTCTTTTTACCCAATACCGACTTTCACCTCAATACAGAGTTGTTTTTGGCCCTGGTTATCGGGCCCTTGCTTTTCCGAGAGTCTGAGGAAGCAGATATTACGGCTATTTTAAAACACTGGCGAATCATTATTTACCTCATATTTCCAGTGATTTTTATCTCGACTCTGAGTTTGGGTGGCTTGGCCCATCTTCTTTGGTTCAGACTCCCCCTAGCGGCTTGTTTGGCTGTTGGGGCAGCCCTTGGCCCTACGGACTTGGTGGCCTTTGCCTCTCTTTCGGAGCGCTTTAGCTTTCCTAAGCGCGTGTCTAATATTCTTAAAGGGGAGGGACTCTTGAATGATGCTTCTGGTTTGGTTGCCTTTCAGGTAGCTTTGACAGCTTGGACAACTGGAGCCTTTTCCCTTGGGCAAGCTAGTAGTTCGCTCATCTTTTCAATTCTAGGTGGTTTTTTTATTGGCTTTTTAACAGCCATGATCAACCGTTTCCTCCACACCTTCTTGCTGAGTGTGAGCGCAACGGATATTGCCAGCGAACTTTTATTAGAATTGAGTTTGCCCCTGGTGACCTTCTTCCTGGCAGAAGAAGTCCATGTTTCAGGGATTATTGCCGTTGTGGTTGCTGGGATTTTACAGGCAAGCCGTTTTAAGAAAATTACGCTCCTCGAAGCCCAAGTGGATACGGTGACCGAGACGGTCTGGCATACAGTGAACTTTATGCTCAACGGATCTGTCTTTGTGATTTTAGGGATGGAGCTGGAAATGATAGCAGAGCCTATCTTAACAAATCCAATCTATAATCCCTTACTTTTATTGCTATCTCTTGTCGCACTGACCTTTGTCCTCTTTGCTATTCGTTTTGTCATGATTTATGGCTACTATGCCTATAGGACTAGACGTCTCAAGAAAAAGCTAAATAAATATATGAAGGACATGCTTCTCTTGACCTTCTCAGGTGTTAAGGGAACCGTGTCGATTGCTACGATTCTTTTGATACCAAGTAACCTAGAGAAAGAGTATCCACTCTTGCTTTTCCTTGTCGCAGGTGTGACGCTTGTAAGTTTTTTAACAGGTCTCTTGATCCTGCCCCATCTTTCTGATGAACAGGAAGAAAGTAAGGACTACCTCATGCATATCGGAATTTTGAATGAGGTTACTTCGGAGTTGGAAAAAGAGTTGGAAGGTACCAGAAATAAACTTCCCCTCTATGCAGCTATTGACAATTACCATGGACGTATTGAAAATCTGATCCTGAGTCAAGAAAATAAGGGGGCTCAAGAGGACTGGGAGGCCTTGAAACTTCTCATTCTCAGTATTGAAAGTGATGGTTTAGAACAGGCTTACGAAGAAGGCAAGATGAGTGAGCGTGCCTATCGAGTCTACCAACGTTATTTGAAAAACATGGAACAAAGTATCAATCGTAAGTTTGCGTCACGATTGACCTATTATTTTCTTGTTTCCTTGCGGATTTTACGTTTTCTCCTTCACGAAGTCTTTACCTTTGGTAAGACCTTCCGCAGTTGGAAAAATGAAGAATCACAGAAACTCAGAGCCCTTGACTATGATCAAATTGCAGAGCTCTATCTAGAAAATACAGAAATGATTATTGAAAGTTTGGAGAATCTAAAAGGAGTTTATAAGAGTTCTTTAATCAGTTTCATGCAGGATTCTCGTCTCCGAGAAACAGCTATCATCACCAGTGGTGCCTTTGTCGAACGGGTTATCAACCGTGTCAAGCCCAACAATATCGCTGAAATGCTGAGAGGCTATTATCTGGAGCGCAAGTTGATTTTCGAATATGAAGAGAAACGATTGATTACAACCAAGTATGCCAAGAAGTTACGACAAAATGTGAATAACTTAGAGAACTATTCCTTGAAGGAAGCTGCCAATACCCTGCCTTATGATATGGTGGAATTGGTAAGAAGAAATTAGTTAATACTCTTCGAAAATCTCTTCAAACCACGTCAGCGTCGCCTTACCGTAGGTATGGTTACTGACTTCGTCAGTTTCATCTACAACCTCAAAGCAGTACTTTGAGCAACCTGCGGCTAGCTTCCTAGTTTGCTCTTTGATTTTCATTGAGTATAAGATTGTAAATAAAGGAGTATGATATGAAGAAGTGGTGGAAAGAGCTGATAGACAAGCCTTTATTAAAAGCCTTTTTGAATTATTATCAAGCATCAGATAGTGAGTTGACCAGTGTCGGAGTAGCCTACTATTGGTTGATTTCGATTTTTCCCTTACTTTTGGTGGTGGTCAATATCCTCCCTTATTTTCAGATTCCAGTTTCTAATTTTTTAAAGGTTATCAATGAATTTTTGCCAGAAACCATGTATGATGTGGTCGCAAAGATTATTACAGAGGTGCTGACCCAACCGTCAACGGGCTTATTGAGTTTTGCGGTTTTGTCAGCCCTCTGGACCTTTTCAAAATCCATGAATTTCCTACAGAAAGCCTTTAATAAAGCTTACGGAGTTGCTAAAAATCGTGGAATGATTTCCAGTCAGCTCATGAGTTTGTTTGTCAGTTTTGGCTTGCAGATTCTCTTTGCTTTAGCCCTCTTTCTCAGTGTCTTTGGCCGCATGCTTCTCAACCTTATCAAAAGTTACTGGAAATCGGATAGTCCTATTTTTGATTATCTGCAAGACCTAACAGGTCCCTTAATCTATGCCTTGATTTTCGCTATCTTGGTCATGCTTTATTATTTCCTGCCCAATGTTACGGTGCGACGAATTCGCTATGTGTTGCCAGGTAGTGTCTTTGTCTTGTTGACTCTGGTCTTACTGCTCAATATCTTTTCAGTCTATATCAATAATTATGTCAATCACCTAGTGGACGTGCGTTTTTTCAGTTCCGTCGTCGTGGTGGTCATGATGTTCTGGTTTATTCTCATAGCTAAGATTTTAATTGTCGGCGCGGTGATTAATGCCAGTGTCCAGAGTTTGAAAGATCCGAGCTTGAGAATAAATTAACTCAATTTTTATCCATAACAAAACGCATACTATCAAGGTTTTATTGCCTGATAATATGCGTTTTTTGATTATGTAAATTAATAGATAAACATGGCGTCACCGAAACTGAAGAAGCGGTAGTGTTCTTGGATGGCATGGTGGTAGGCATCTAAGACTAATTCGCGACCTGCAAAGGAAGAAACCAACATGACCAGAGTTGATTTTGGCAGGTGGAAATTGGTTGAGAAGGCATCCACGACCTTCCATTCATAGCCAGGTTTGATAAAGATATTGGTCCAGCCAGAATCTGCTTGGATTTGCCCATCAAATTTGGAACCAATAGTCTCCAAGGTGCGGATAGAAGTGGTTCCGACAGCGATGACACGACCACCATTTTCCTTAACAGAGCGAAGAGTGGCAGCCGCTTCCTCAGAAAGCTGGTAGAATTCTGAGTGCATTTCGTGTTCGTCCAAATTGTCCACAGAAACAGGTCTAAAGGTTCCGAGTCCGACATGAAGAGTCAGATAGACTAGATGAACACCCTTAGCTTGGATTTCTGCTAGCAGTTCTTTGGTGAAGTGCAATCCAGCAGTCGGTGCAGCAGCAGAGCCACTTTCTTTAGCGTAGACAGTTTGATAACGTTCACGGTCATCCAATTTTTCATGAATATAAGGTGGTAATGGCATTTCTCCCAGACTTTCCAAGACTTCTAGGAAAATTCCTTGGTATTCAAAGCGGACGATACGGCCCCCGTGAGTCAATTCTTCCGTAACGACAGCGCTGAGGCGACCATCACCAAAGCTGACACGAGTACCAATCTTGAGGCGTTTGGCAGGTTTAGCCAGAACTTCCCACTCATCGCCACTAATGTTTTTGAGTAGGAGCAGTTCCACATGACCTCCAGTTTCTTCCTTTTGACCATAGAGGCGGGCAGGGAGAACACGGGTGTCGTTCATGACAAGGGCATCACCAGGTTCCAACATATCAATAATGGAGTGGAAGTGTTTATCCTGCATTTCTCCCGTCTCACGGTTGACAATGAGGAGTTTAGAGGCATCTCGTTTTTCAAGAGGCGTTTGGGCAATCAATTCCTCGGGTAAGTGGAAATCAAAATCAGCTGTATTCATATATTTGTTCATTCTTTCTAAGTTCTAATCCTATCCATTATAACATGTTTCAAGTATAGTCGCTCTTTTTTTAAAAATTAAATCGTTTTCACTTGACAAAAATTGGTCTATACCATATAATAAATATAGACTGAAACGGAGGATGAAAAGATGAAAGTCATTAAAGTTGAAAACCAAGTTGAAGGTGGAAAAGTTGCTTTTGAGATTTTGAAGGAAAAATTCGCCAATGGGGCTCAAACTCTAGGACTTGCGACAGGAAGCAGTCCACTTGAATTTTACAAGGAAATTGTTGAAAGTGACCTTGATTTTTCAAATCTAACCAGTGTCAACCTTGATGAATATGTAGGTCTTGATGGCGACAATCCTCAGTCTTACCGCCACTTCATGCAAGAAAACTTGTTCAACCAAAAACCATTTAAAGAAAGTTTCTTGCCTCGTGGGGTTAAGGATCATGCTGAAGCTGAAGTTGAACGCTACAATCAAATTTTGGCTGACCATCCAGTTGATCTCCAAATCTTGGGAATCGGTCGCAATGGACATATCGGATTTAATGAACCTGGTACTCCATTTGACAGTCAAACGCATCTAGTCGAACTGGACCAGTCTACTATTGAAGCCAATGCGCGCTTTTTTGACAAGATTGAAGACGTCCCAACCCAAGCCATTTCAATGGGAATTAAGAATATCTTGGATGCCAAGTCTATCCTTCTCTTTGCTTACGGTGAGTCGAAAGCAGAAGCCATTGCCGGAACCGTGTCTGGCCCAGTGACTGAGAATCTACCAGCAAGTAGCCTGCAAAATCACCCTGATGTGACCATTATTGCGGATGCTGAAGCGCTTAGCTTGCTTGAAAAATAAAAAATGGAACCGTTCAGTTTCTTCTATCTGAGTGCTTTAAGCTCTTGTATAAATGGATGAAAAAGTCAAAATTAAACCGTATTTTTTCTTGACAATTATTCCTTTTACGTGTAAAATAGAATAGATCTTGAACTTGAAGGGAGTGAAAAAAATGTCTAAAACAGTAGTACGTAAGAATGAATCTCTTGACGACGCACTTCGTCGTTTCAAACGTGCGGTTACTAAAGCTGGTACTCTTCAAGAAACACGCAAACGTGAATTCTATGAAAAACCTTCTGTAAAACGTAAACGTAAATCAGAAGCAGCTCGTAAACGTAAAAAATTCTAATTAGAAGTGAAAGGCTGGAGAAATCTAGTCCTTTTTCTTTTAATACTCTTCGAAAATCTCTTCAAACCACGTCAACGTCGCCTTGCCGTAGGTATGGTTACTGACTTCGTCAGTTTCATCTACAACCTCAAAGCAGTGCTTTGAGCTGACTTCGTCAGTTCTATCTGCAACCTCAAAACAGTGTTTTGAGCAACCTGCGGCTAGTTTCCTAGTTTGCTCTTTGATTTTCATTGAGTATAAATAAATACTCCAAAGCCTGCAAAAATCTGAAATATCCTACTACAATTTGATATAATAGAGAGAAGAACTCATTTGAAGGAGGAAATGATGTCGGTTTTAGTAAAAGAAGTGATTGAAAAGCTTAGACTAGACATTGTCTATGGCGAACCAGAATTGCTTGAAAAGGAAATCAATACAGCGGACATTACGCGACCTGGTCTTGAAATGACAGGTTATTTTGACTACTACACGCCAGAGCGGATCCAGCTCTTGGGGATGAAGGAGTGGTCTTATCTGATCAGCATGCCTTCCAACAGCCGTTATGAAGTTTTGAAAAAAATGTTTCTACCTGAGACACCAGCGGTCATTGTTGCCCGTGGTTTGGTGGTTCCAGAGGAGATGTTAAAAGCAGCCAGAGAATGTAAGATTGCTATTTTAACCAGCCGTACAGCGACAAGTCGTTTATCTGGAGAGTTATCTAGCTATCTGGATTCTCGTTTGGCAGAACGTACCAGTGTTCATGGGGTTTTGATGGATATCTATGGGATGGGCGTCTTGATTCAGGGAGATAGTGGAATTGGTAAGAGTGAGACAGGTCTGGAACTTGTCAAACGTGGTCACCGCTTGGTAGCTGATGACCGGGTCGATATCTTTGCCAAGGATGAGATTACTCTTTGGGGTGAACCGGCTGAAATCTTGAGACACCTGATTGAAATTCGTGGGGTTGGGATTATCGATGTCATGAGCCTCTACGGTGCCAGTGCCGTCAAGGATTCTTCACAGGTTCAACTTGCTGTCTATTTGGAAAACTATGATACACATAAGACTTTTGATCGTCTTGGAAACAATGCAGAGGAAATAGAAATTTCTGGCGTAGCCATTCCTCGTATTCGTATTCCAGTTAAAACAGGTCGTAATATCTCTGTCGTGATTGAGGCTGCTGCCATGAATTATCGTGCCAAGGAAATGGGCTTTGATGCGACGCGTTTGTTCGAAGAACGTTTGACAAATCTCATTGCTCAAAACGAGGTGCCTAATGCTTGATCCAATTGCTATTCATCTAGGTCCTCTAGCCATTCGTTGGTATGCCTTGTGTATTGTGACAGGTTTGATTCTTGCGGTTTATTTGACCATGAAAGAAGCGCCTAGAAAGAAGATCATACCAGACGATATTTTAGATTTTATCTTGATAGCCTTTCCCTTGGCTATTTTAGGAGCTCGTCTCTACTATGTCATTTTCCGTTTTGATTACTATAGTCAGAATGTCGGTGAGATTTTTGCCATTTGGAATGGTGGTTTGGCCATTTACGGTGGTTTGATTACTGGTGCCCTTGTGCTCTATATCTTTGCTGATCGTAAACTTATCAATACTTGGGATTTTCTAGATATTGCGGCGCCTAGCGTCATGATTGCCCAAAGTTTAGGTCGCTGGGGTAATTTCTTTAACCAAGAAGCCTATGGTGCAGCAGTGGATAGTCTGGATTATCTACCTGGCTTTATCCGTGACCAGATGTATATTGATGGGAGCTACCGTCAACCGACCTTCCTTTATGAGTCTCTATGGAATCTACTTGGATTTGCCTTGATTTTGATATTCAGACGAAAATGGAAGAGTCTCAGACGAGGTCATATCACTGCTTTCTACTTGATTTGGTATGGTTTCGGTCGTATGGTCATCGAAGGCATGCGAACAGATAGCCTCATGTTCTTTGGCCTTCGAGTGTCTCAATGGCTATCAGTTGTCCTTATTGGTCTCGGTATTTTTATCATTCTTTATCAAAATCGAAAGAAAGCCCCTTACTATGTTACAGAGGAGGAAAACTAAATGTTAGAAGTTGCATATATTCTTGTTGCCCTAGCTTTGATTGTCTTTTTAGTCTATCTAATCATTACTGTACAAAAGCTTGGACGTGTTATCGATGAAACAGAGAAGACGATTAAAACCTTGACTTCAGATGTGGATGTAACCTTGCATCATACCAATGAATTGCTGGCTAAGGTCAATGTCTTGGCAGATGATATCAATGTCAAGGTGGCAACGATTGATCCACTCTTTAGTGCTGTTGCAGATTTATCTCTTTCTGTTTCAGACCTCAATGACCATGCGCGTGTCTTGAGCAAGAAAGCTTCATCAGCTGGTTCAAAAACACTCAAGACTGGTGCAAGTTTGTCAGCTCTTCGTCTTGCAAGTAAATTTTTCAAAAAATAAAAAAGGAGAATCCTTATGGGTAAACTATCCTCAATCCTTTTAGGAACCGTTTCAGGTGCAGCTCTTGCCTTGTTTTTAACAAGCGATAAGGGCAAACAAGTTTGCAGTCAGGCTCAAGATTTTCTAGATGATTTGAGAGAAGATCCTGAGTATGCCAAGGAGCAGGTCTGTGAAAAACTGACAGAAGTTAAGGAGCAGGCTACAGATTTTGTTCTGAAAACCAAAGAACAGGTTGAGTCAGGTGAAATCACTGTGTACAGTGTCCTTGCTCAAGCCAAATCATGTGCTCGTCAAGCAACAGAAGCATCAAAAAATCAATTCAATAATCTCAAGGAGCAATGGCAAGAAAAGGCCGAAACTCTTGACCAATCAGAAGAAATTGTGATTGATATCAAAGAAGAAAAAATCTAGATTTGATGAGACTGGGCAAAAACTCAGTTCTCGGAGAAAATGAAGTAGATTTTCCCACAATAAAACGCATAGTATCAAGGTTTTCAAGTCCTGATATTATGCGTTTTTTATGATTTTGAAGACTTTTTGACAAACCTTTTTTAAAACACATGAGTGTTATGATTATTTATGGTATAATGGCAGTGTTGAAAGTAAAATATTTATACTCTTCGAAAATCTCTTCAAACCGCGTCAACGTCGCCTTGCCGTACTCAAGTACAGCCTGCGGCTAGTTTCCTAGTTTGCTCTTTGATTTTCATTGAGTATTACATTTTTTTATATTTTACTGATATTTTATTAACATTAAGCGATCTATTTTTTCTATGATTAGAAATCAATGTGGTAGTTTATGATCAAGTAGAGGAAAAGCTCTAAAATTTTAGTCAAGAAATGATCTAGTATTCTGTCAAGGCAAAATATTAGAACCTTCTATTTTGTAAAAAATAGCTAGAAAGAAAGTTTGTAAAATGAAAGATATTTTTAATAAACGTCAACGTTTTTCGATTCGAAAGTTTTCTGTTGGAGTGGCTTCTGTATTAATAGGAATTGCCTTGTTTACACCATCTCAGGGAGTACTTGCTTCTACGGAAAATTCTCTACCTTCTGTGGAGAAAAGAGAAGCAGTGCAACCTATATCAGATAATCAAAATAATCCTTCTTCTGAGTTAGATACCAGAGATGTTCCAATAGGATCTACAAGGACTACAGAAACCGTCACATCTGGGGATAAGGGAAATAATAGCTTGACCACAAGGGATTTCGTGGCGGGTGAAGACAGATCAAGCACTCCAGCGGTGAGAGCAACATCAAATCCTTCCGAGGTTAAAAAGTATGAATTAACTGATGAGTATGCTAAGCAAATAAAAGCAGGAGTAATCGGTTCAGAAGGTGATAAGCTTGACAGTTTGTTATTAAACGGCCCTCAGTTAAGTCCAGAAGCTTATACAGATGATGATTACTTGAAGGATAAAGAAGAACTTTACATTTATGAAAAAGGCGGGAAAAAGTATGTAGGTTATAATAGTCATCCCTTATTAGAAGATACTGATGGTGATGGTATTATTGACAGTAAAGAAAAGCCAGATGAAAAATTAAAATGGAATGTAAGTGAGCGCGATATGATTATGTTCATGGAATTGTCCTACCGTGATGATAATTATATTGATAGAGTGTTGGATCATAAGAAACCTTTAACAGAGTCAGAGTTATATAAAAAGAATGGTGATAGTAAACCACGTTATGAATATATGATGATGAATAAGGAATTGGGACCTTATTGGGAAAGGAAGAAAAGTTATCATACATCTAGCGGACTAGATGCTGTCTTGTATGAAACGAAGAGTGATTTCTCATATTTACCAAATGGAACTGCACAAGTGTTAGCATTTCGTGGAACAAGTGATGTGAAAGATATTAAAGCAGATATCACTCTGGGAACAGGAAGAAATCCTCAACAGGGGATAGATGCAGAAAATATCATGCGTGAACTAGCTAAAGATAAGAGCATTACCAATCTTTATTTAACAGGCCATTCTTTAGGAGGATATTTAGTACAACGGGCAATGGTTGAAGCCTATGAGTTGGCATATTCTGACAGCAGAGTCATGTCTCCTAAAGAACAGTTGGCTTATAGAAACTTTTATAATAATGTATTAAAAAAAGGAACAACATTTAATGCCCCAAAAGTAGTGACAAGTTTGGTTTCTGGTCGTGACTTTTGGCAGAAAGGTTTAGATAGCAAAAAAATAGCTAAGTCAGGGAAATTGACTCATTATATTGTTGATAATGATTCGACGATAAGAAAAGGTGTCAGCAATGATAGTGATGTTGTTATAAATGTTGGACGAACCAGTGGAGGTCATAGTTCACGTTCTTATTTTGAAGCCGATATGATTAATAGACGATCAGAGTTTATATCTGGGAAACGAATTTCTTTAGATGGGACAGGTTATCAAGATAAAAAAATAACAACAGTTAAATCTGTAGAAAAAGTTGGAGAAACTGCTGTATATAGTAAACGCGGAGATGACATCATTAAGTCAACAACTGTGAGTATGAAAAATCCTGATACAGGACAGATTACTAAAAATACACTTGAGGAAGTTTTCAAGAAAGATGGAGCTAAATCTAAGGTTGTGGTTACGCCAATACAGCCAAGTGTACGTTATGAGAAAGACTCCACGAAGGCTAAAGGAGGATCAAAAGTCACAGTATCTGGTACTCCAGGGACAAACACAGTAACTACAACTTATACTGTGAATTCGACAGATGGTAGCCTCATTCCACATGAAGGAAAACCAGTTATCAAACCTTCAACTCCTACAGTGGTCAAGGTCCCAGCTAAAGATGAGGTTGAATACCTCAAAGAAGGCGATGATGTTGTTAAGAAGACAACAACTTACGCGGTCAATGTAAGTACCGGTGCCTTAACTCCAACAGAGAAAAAGGAAATCTTCAAACAAAATGGAGCTAAATCTAAGGTTGTGGTTACGCCAATACAGCCAAGTGTTCGTTATGAAAAAGACGCGACAAAAGCTAAAGGTGAAGCAAAAATAACAGTAGATGGTACTCCAGGCACTAGAACAGTAACTACCACTTATACTGTGAATCCGACAGATGGTAACCTCATTCCACATGAAGGAAAACCAGTTATCAAACCTTCAACTCCTACAGTGGTCAAGGTCCCAGCTAAAGATGAGGTTGAATACCTCAAAGAAGGCGATGATGTTGTTAAGAAGACAATAACTTACGCGGTCAATGTAAGTACCGGTGCCTTAACTCCAACAGAAAAAAATGAAGTATTCAAGAAAGATGGTGCTAAATCTAAGGTTGTTGTTACGCCAATACATCCAAGTGTTCGTTATGAAAAAGACGCGACAAAAGCTAAAGGTGAAGCAAAAATCACAGTAGCTGGTACTCCAGGTACCAGAACAGTAACCACAACCTACACAGTTAATTCGACAGATGGTAACCTCATTCCACATGAAGGAAAACCAGTTATCAAACCTTCAACTCCTACAGTGGTCAAGGTCCCAGCTAAAGATGAGGTTGAATACCTCAAAGAAGGCGATGATGTTGTTAAGAAGACAACAACTTACGCAGTCAATGTAAGTACCGGTGCCTTAACTCCAACAGAAAAAAATGAAGTGTTCAAGAAAGATGGTGCTAAATCTAAGGTTGTTGTTACGCCAATAGAGCCAAGTATTCGTTATGAAAAAGACGCGACAAAAGCTAAAGGTGAAGCAAAAATAACAGTAGCTGGTACTCCAGGCACTAGAACAGTAACTACCACTTATACTGTGAATTCGACAGATGGTAACCTCATTCCACATGAAGAACCGGCAGTAGTAGTCCCATCAAAACCGACAGTGGTCAAAGTCCCAGCTAAAGATGAGGTTGAATACCTTAAAGAAGGCGATGATGTTGTTAAGAAGACTACCAGCTACGAAGTCAATGCAAGTACCGGTGCCCTTACTCCAACAGTAAGGAAAGACATTGCCAGTCCAAATGGCGTTAAATCCAAAGTCGTAACCAAAATAATTCCGGTAACAACACGGTATGAAGCAGATAAAACCAAAGATGTAGGAACTAATACGGTTACTAATAATGGATCTGAAGGTAAGATAGTAACAACAACATCAACACTTGTTAATGAAACTAATGGTACGGTAACGGATGGAACACCGATCGTTAGTAGAACAGAAATGGTACCAAAAGTCGTTAAAGTTGGTGCCAAAGACAAAGTAGTAGAAACCCCGATTGAACCAGAAGTGGAATACGTTAAAGATGTTGAAAAAGACTTCGGTACACCAGTTCAGCGTACTGAGGGTGAAAAAGGTAAAACAGTTACTACAACCACTTACGATGTAGATCCAAAGGACGGTCATATCACAGAACACGTTGGTAATCCAGTCGTCACCCCAGCAGGCAAGACAATCGTTAAAGTTGGTGCGAAAACTAAGGTTGAACAATCTAAAGATTCTGAAGGTCGCGATGTGATTGATATCACTACCTATGAAGTTGATCCAAAAACAGGTAAGGTAACTCCAACAACCGTTCGAACTTATGGGAAAACGAAAGAACCAACGACTGAGACAAGACCTGTACCATCCCCTGTTGTCTATGAAAAAGACGATACGAAAGAAAAAGGTACAGCCCCAACTACTGTTAAAGGTGAAGATGGAGAAGAAACTATCACAACCACTTACACTGTGGATCCTAATACTGGAAAGATTACAGCAAGTGAAGGTCAACCAGTTCGTACGAAAGAACCAACTAATACTATTGTCAAAGTCGCAGCGAAGGATAAAGTAGAAACAACCGAAATCCCATCACCTAAGAAGTATGTGAAAGATGATACACGCGACAAAGACCAACCGAATGTGGAAGAAGCAGGACAAGTAGGTTCAAGCACTACCACAACAACATATAGTGTTAATTCTACTACAGGCGCTATCACAGAAAGAGTAGGAAAACCAGTAGTAGTGAATCCAACAGAAACAATTGTCAAAGTTGCAGCGAAGGACAAAGTAGTAGAAACCCCGATTGAACCAGAAGTTGAGTACGTCAGAGATGGTGAACGAGAAGTTGACACACCTAATGAACGCGTTGAAGGAGCTAAAGGTAAAACAGTTACTACAACCACTTACGATGTAGATCCAGACGACGGTCATATCACAGAACACGTTGGCAACCCAGTAGTCAGCCCAGCAGATAAGACAATCGTTAAAGTTGGTGCGAAAACTAAGGTTGAACAATCTAAAGATTCTGAAGGTCGCGATGTGATTGATACCACTACCTATGAAGTTGATCCAAAAACAGGTAAGGTAACTCCAACAACTGTTCGAACTTATGGGAAAACGAAAGAACCAACAGTTGAGAAGAGAGTAGTACCATCACCTGTTGTCTATGAAAAAGATGATACGAAAGAAAAAGGTATAGCCCCAACTACTGTTAAAGGTGAAGATGGTGAAGACACTATCACAACAACTTACACTGTGGATCCTAATACTGGAAAGATTACAGCAAGTGAAGGTCAACCAGTTCGTACGAAAGAACCAACTAATACTATTGTTAAAATCGCAGCGAAGGACAAAGTAGTAGAAACCCCGATTGAACCAGAAGTGGAATACGTTAAAGATGTTGAAAAAGACTTCGGTACACCAGTTCAGCGTACTGAGGGTGAAAAAGGTAAAACAGTTACTACAACCACTTACGATGTAGATCCAAAGGACGGTCATATCACAGAACACGTTGGTAATCCAGTCGTCACCCCAGCAGGCAAGACAATCGTTAAAGTTGGTGCGAAAACTAAGGTTGAACAATCTAAAGATTCTGAAGGTCGCGATGTGATTGATACCACTACCTATGAAGTTGATCCAAAAACAGGTAAGGTAACTCCAACAACTGTTCGAACTTATGGGAAAACGAAAGAACCAAAAGTAGAGTTAGAACAAAATCCTAAGACAGGTGATGTTACAGTGACACCGAAGAAACCAGATGGCTCAACATACCCACCAGGAACTAAGGTAGAAATCCCAGGTAAAGGTGACAAGTCAATCACAGTCACAATCGGTGAAGACGGTAAAGGTAAAGTACCAAATAGTGAATTACCAGAAGGTAAAGTTCCAGGTACAGGTAAGATTACTGAACCAGGTAAACCAGCTGTGGAAGTTCCAGTAGAAAATCCACCTAAGGTAACAATTTTTGAAAATGGTGTATTACCGGCTTCAATTGAATTGCCAGAGCTAATGATTGAGGTTCGCTGGATTGATGAAGATGGAAATGTATTGAAATCATCCGTTAAAACAGGTAGTGAAAAGGATGCTGAACATGGATCAATTCCAGGATATGAATTTGTACGGACTGTGATTTCTGAAAATGAACCAGTAATTACCCACATTTTCAGAAAAGTAAGTTCAAACACAAATACAATTCCAGTAACACCTGATACTAATGGAAATTCTGGTCACGATACACCTGAGCTAACAACTCCAACTCCAATTCCAGTTGTGCCAGTAATGCCTGATGCTAATGGAAATTCTGGTTACGATACACCTGCACCAACAACTTCAATTTCAGATTCAGTTATTCCGAATGTAAATCATGAAGATACTACAGATGCTATTGATAATGGAGTTAAATCAAAAGATTCTCAAAATGTATTACCAAATACAGGAACTGAATCAAATGCGACTCTTGCATCTCTAGGACTTCTTGGTATGCTAGGCGGTCTCGGACTTGCTCTTGGAAAGAAAAAAGAAGACTAAAATAAACATTTAGTCAAATATGAACGGATCATTGTTAAGTGGACAATGAATGCAAAAGATTAAAAAACAGCCTTGTTCCTCATTTCAAGAGGTGCAAGGCTGTTCTTGTATTCTCGGAAAAATAGATAGTATTCGTAATAAGATATAGTGGATTGAAATAAAATGTACGCAAATCGATTGGTCAATTTCTAAAAATGAATTAGGAGTCGTGTTGGACTATTCCAACTTCAATCCGCTATACTCATTTGAAATCAAAGCCCCCCGTTGTTAATAGTATATTCAAGGAATATCGTGGTGTAAGTATATACTTTGAAATTAAACGGCTTATATAGGCATAGGGAATCAATAATAGGATTTTTAATTAAAACTATCATCTATTTGTTTCTAAGACGTAAGTTTATGAATTTGATTTAAAATAATATAAATTTATATTCATGGTAGTTATTTGAAGAATATATTAAAATTAAGGGTCGGATATATATTGTTATGGATATTTATTTTTAATTATTATAAACAACTTGATTACGCTTTCTTGAAACTTACTGAAAATTCTTGAAATTAGCCATATTTACATTATTTTGTTTGATTGAATATGTTAAAAATGGTATAATTGAGCTGTGATAGCTGTGATAGCTGTGATAGCTGTGATAGCT
>OCJN01000105.1_pt1 | contig 40953 bp, 36 predicted proteins | sample 1480731 | NCBI WGS metagenome assembly OCJN01 (sample SAMN05301479, study PRJEB22388) | human skin metagenome | isolation source: Infant 1 DOL 23 skin | host: Homo sapiens | place: USA: Pittsburgh, Magee-Womens Hospital of UPMC | collected 2013/2014 | reverse complement strand
TGGATCAAATAACCGCAACACGCCCGGAAAAGACACACTTTTCTTTACTTAACCCCCGACGCCCAGCGCACCACTAACCAAAAGCAAAAAACGCCAGCTCCAACCGGAACTGGCGTTTAGAATTGCGACCCTGACGGGACTTGAACCCGCGACCTCCGCCGTGACAGGGCGGCGCGCTAACCAACTGCGCCACAGGGCCATCATGATTTTTAGTGGTACTCCCAACGGGATTCGAACCCGTGTTGCCGCCGTGAAAGGGCGGAGTCCTAGGCCTCTAGACGATGGGAGCCCGACTTAACGCTGCAAAGAGTTGCCCACTCAGTGGCACACTCCGCGTACACCTGCAGTGTATGAACATTGCATTTGCGCGCGCTCTTGGCAACGTAAAGAACTATAGAGGATAAGTACCCTTTTCCCAAAATCCACGGTTGAACTGGAGTTTCTTACTATTTCCGCGGACGCTACTAGTACTCAGATAAGCTCGCAACTATGGCAATTCCGGATTTCATTGTTCAGCTCCGTGAAAAAGTGGGCCACGCTCCGCTCTGGCTCCCCGGTGTCACGGCTATCGTCATTCGCGATGTTCCGCCGAATGCACCGATGTACGCCTTGCCCGAGGTCTTGCTGGTTCGTCGCTCCGATAATGGTGAATGGACCCCAGTCACCGGAATTATCGACCCGGACGAGCAGCCTCACGACGCCGCCGTGCGAGAGGTAAAGGAAGAAACGGGACTCGATGTCACAGTTGAGGCCCTGCTTGGAACTGGCGCCGTTGGCCCTATCGAACACCTCAACGGCGATGTTTCCTCATATCTGGATATCTCCATGCGCTGCAGTGTTGTTGGCGACGACGTCCCCTATGTCGCTGATGATGAATCCACTGATGTCGGATGGTTCCAGATCTCACAGATGCCACCGATGAAGCCACGCTTCCGCTTGATAGTCGCCGATGCAGTGGCGCAGCTTAAGCACCCGGCGGGCTTCAAGCCACGGATGGGCTACCACAAGCGGGAGAAGTAGGTGCCACAGAGGGCAAATACAGGCAAGATACTACAAAACCCCAGGCTGTTGATGACCTGGGGTTTTGCGTGCTTGTGGGCCCTGCGGGGCTCGAACCCGCGACCTGCGGATTAAAAGTCCGTAGCTCTACCAGCTGAGCTAAAGGCCCGCGCAACAAAATAGCCTAGCAATTACGCGCTTGTTTTTAATAATTGCCCTCCGGAGTTTTGCCCTGCCCGCGTCGATAAGTTCACGCCCCGGAACTTTTTACCCCTCCTGTCCGACTGAATTAATAAGCAGGAATACTGCGGGCACTTGATGCAGGCTTCGACAAATCCGTCGGAGTACACGCATCGTTTATGTCTACTTTTTCAGTCGAGGAAACATGGATGTCGTCGATATATCTCGTTGGCAATTTGGCATAACCACCGTCTACCACTTCATTTTTGTCCCGCTGACAATTGGTCTAGCTCCGCTCGTCGCGCTCATGCAGACACTGTGGGCCACGACGAAAAATGACCTTTGGTACCGAGCGACGCGGCTTTTCGGCACCATCTTCATTATTAACTTCGCCATGGGCGTAGCCACGGGTATCGTCCAGGAATTCCAGTTCGGTATGAACTGGTCGGAGTACTCCCGCATGATCGGTGATGTCTTCGGCGGCCCGCTGGCTCTTGAAGGCCTCATCGCATTCTTCCTGGAATCCACTTTCCTGGGACTGTGGATTTTCGGCTGGGGGCGTATTCCCACCTGGATGCACACGCTCTCGATTTGGATTGTCGCTATTGCGGTGAATATCTCGGCGTATTTCATCATCGTCGCCAATTCGTTCATGCAGCATCCTGTAGGCGCGGTCTACAACCCGGAAACCGGCCGCGCAGAGCTTACAGACTTTGGCGCACTGTTGACCAACTCCACTGCCTTGGCAGCTTTCCCGCATGCCGTGGCCAGCTCTTTCCTTACCGCCGGCACGCTCGTTGTCGGCGTCAGTGGCTGGTGGCTGGTTCAGAGCCGCCGCGGTGGCCAGAGCAATACTGTTCACGAACGGACGTTTCACAAGTCCATGAAGGTCGGGCTCTGGACAACTGTGCTCAGCTCGCTGGCGGTGTTTATCACCGGCGATATCCAGGCCAAGCTTATGTTCGAGCAGCAGCCGATGAAGATGGCATCGGCCGAGTCCCTGTGCCACACGCAGACAGATCCAATGTTCTCGATTCTGACCGTCGGTACGCACAACAATTGCGACTCGGTGCTGCATCTCATCGAGGTGCCATGGGTGCTGCCTTTCCTGGCCGAGGGCAAGTTCAGTGGCGTCACGCTCCAGGGCGTGCAGGACCTGCAAGAAAAAGCTGAGGCGGTCTTCGGCCCAGGCAATTACTCTCCGAATCTGTTCGTCACATACTGGTCTTTCCGCGCCATGATTGGGCTCATGGTCGGTTCTCTGGCTATCGCGTTTTTCGCTTGGCTATTTACTCGCAAGGGGCGCGTGCCGACGGGCAAGCGAGCCCGCATTTTCGCCGCTTGCAGTATCCTCGCGATTCCGTTCCCGTTCTTGGCCAGCAGCGCTGGCTGGATCTTTACGGAGATGGGCCGTCAGCCCTGGATTGTGCACCCGAACCCGGATCACGCGGGCGACCCGCGCACCGAGCTGATTCGCATGACCGTCGATATGGGTGTGTCCGACCACGCACCGGCCACGGTGATTATCACCCTGGTGGGCTTTACCCTGCTCTACCTGATTTTGGCAGTGGTGTGGTTCTGGTTGATTCGCCGCGCAGTTATTGCCGGACCTCCGACCGAATCCGCTGAGGCTATCAACGCCATCGGCAATGACCCCGAGCACGCTGGCCCGTCGTCACCAATCGCTACCAATCTGGGCGCGATCATCTCGTCTCCGGTTCGATTCAACAAGGTCCATGCCCAGTCCGCTGCCAGCCCCGACTCCGAAGTCTCCGCGACTGAGGACACAAAGTAGATAAGGATGTATCTCTGACATGTTCGGATTAGATCTTCCCGTTTTGTGGTTTGTCCTGATCGCGTTCCTGTTCGCCGGCTACTTCCTTCTCGAGGGCTTTGACTTCGGCGTCGGAATGCTGCTGCCGTTCGTTGGCCGCGATGAACCGCGTCGTAAAGCGATGCTCGGAACTATCGGGCCGGTATGGGACGGCAACGAAGTGTGGCTAATTACCGCTGGCGGCGCGCTCTTCGCGGCGTTTCCGGAATGGTATGCGTCTATGTTTTCCGGCTTCTACCTGCCGCTCTTCCTGATTCTGGTGGCGTTGATTGTCCGTATCGTCGGGCTGGAATGGCGCTTCAAAGTCAACGATGAGCACTGGCGCGCCTGGTGCGACCGCGCGATTATCTTCGGCTCCTGGCTGCCTCCAATTCTGTGGGGCGTAGCGGTCGCGAACCTGGTGCGCGGTGTCCCGCTGAATGCCGACAAGAACTTGGACTCCGGCTTTAGTACCCTGCTCGGGTTGCTGAACCCGTACGCCCTGGTCGGCGGGATTGCGTTTGCGGCTGTGTTCGCTCTTCACGCAGTTACGTTCCTGCGGCTGAAGACCGCCGGCAAGCTACGCGACGAGGTCGGCAACGCCGCTCGAATTCCGGCACTGTCGGCGCTGATATTTGGCGGCGTGTTCCTCATCTGGACACAGCTGGGCTACGGAAAGACCTGGCTGTGGGCTGTTGTCGTCATCGCCGTCGCGGGGTTGGTCATTGCCATCTCCGCAACCGTAGGCAACCGCGATGGCATCGCTTTTTCCGCAACCGCCGTCACCGTGACTGCCGTCACCACCGTTGTCTTCGGCGCCATGTACCCGTACCTGATGCCGACGACGCTTGCCGACGGAGTCTCCCTCGATATCTGGAATTCCGCCTCTAACCCCTACACGCTGAAAATCATGACCTGGACCGCGCTGGTGATTACCCCACTGGTGATTGCCTACCAGGCGTGGACATACTGGGTATTCCGCAAGCGGTTGATGGCTGAACGTAAGGTCTCGCAGTAGACCGTCCGTTGGAGGTTAGTTTCTAAAAAGTGGCACCTGTCGATCCGAAACTATTCAAGCTGTCGGCCCCAGCCTGGCGTTGGGTCATTTTCGCGGGCGCACTGACCGCCGCGAGCACAGGTGCCACAATCGCGTTGGGGCTGGCGATCGGCACTATTACGGCGCAGGTTCTGGGTGAGGCAACTCCTAATTGGACATTATTCGCGCTGATAGCCACGGCCGCTGTACTCGTTCGGGTGGCCTGCTCCTACGCGCTCGTGCGTTTCGGCCAATCTGCGGGTGCACGCGTGGCCACAGACCTGCGCAGCCGGGCACTGCGAGCCCTGGCTCTGCGCGATCCTCGCACTGTCGACACCGCGCACTGGCGCGCATTGCTTTCGGTCGGGCTCGATGGTGTGGCCGTCTACGTGGCGGACTTCCTCCCCGCACTGGTGGCCGCAGCGCTGGCTACCCCGATGGCATTGGTCGCAGTCGCATGGTTGGACCTCCCATCGGTTGCCATCGCGGTTGTCACGCTGCCTCTTATTCCGCTGTTCATGTGGCTGGTAGGTCGCCTCACTGAGGGCCGCACAGAACGCCGTCTGGCCGACATCGGCACGGTGCGTGGTCAGATTCTCGACCTGGTCATCGGCCTGCCAACGCTCAAAGCGCACAACATGGCCGACACCCCCAGCGAGGAAATCAAGCGCCTGTCGACCCGCCACCGGAAATCCACCATGGAGGTCCTGCGCATCGCTTTCCTATCCGCGTCGGTCCTGGAATTCCTCACCACCCTGTCAATCGCCCTCATCGCCGTCGGCATCGGTTTCCGACTTCTGGGAGGCCACATGACGCTGGCAACCGGCCTGGCAGTGCTCATCATCGCCCCAGAAATCTATGGCCCGGTGCGCCAGGTTGGCCAGAAATTCCACGCCGCCCAGGACGGTGTGGTCGCTGCCACCGAAGTCACGGAACTGTTAGACAAGGACGCTGGCCAGACTCCAAACTCCACAGACACCACCTCTGAAACTGTGGAAGAGGTGGCCGAAGGAACGTCGTCAAGCAGTGTCCACAGCGCCCCCACGGTCGTGTTCGAACGCCTTTCCGCGCCGGGGCGAGACGGCGTGCGGCCAAGTGAATTAAGCGCCATCGCGCAGCCAGGCACAGTGACGGTGCTGGCGGGGCCGAACGGCGTGGGCAAGACGACAGCGCTGCTTGCGGTCGCCGGCATCGTGCACGAGGGGTTGGAAGGCTCCGTAACTATTCGCGACGGCCAGCGCATTCTCCGTGACCAGGATCTGCTGCGGCGCATCGCGTGGCTGCCCCAGCGCCCAGTGTTGGACGCAGCGACGGTGGGAGACAATTCGCGGCGCTCGCTCGGGCAACGTCAGCGGGAGGCGCTTCGGCGCGAGCTTGCCGACGACACCCGCGACCTCGTCCTCCTCGATGAACCGACAGCTCACCTGGATGCCGACAGTGCGCAGTCCGTGATTAGGCTCCTGCACGCACGTGCCCGGCGCGGAGCCACAGTGATTGCCACCAGCCATGATCCGCTGTTGATTGCGGCCGCCGACGGCGTGGTGGAGGTGCAGTCGCGATGACTACTCTGCAAGCGCTTCGTCGCCTGGTGAAACCCCGCGACCTGGTTTGGCCGGTGTTGGCGGGCACCATCACGCTGCTGTCCGCGCTGAGTCTGACCGTGGTGTCGGCGTGGCTGATTACGCGTTCTTGGCAGATGCCACCGCTGATGGACATCACCTTGGCGGTGACGTCTGTGCGCGCGCTGGGTATTTCGCGAGCTGCGTTTCGATACCTCGACCGGTTGGTCTCCCACGATGTGGCGTTGCGCACCGCCGAGCGCTCGCGCGTGAAGCTATGGGAGCATTTCGTGGCCGACCGTACGCTGGCGCTGCGTGAGCGTTCCGATATTGTCACAGCGCTTGGGGCGAATATTGACGCACTTGCCGATGCCGTCGTGCGATCAATAGTGCCCGCATTGGTGGCGCTGATGACCTCTCTCATCGCCGTCATTTTTGTGGCTCTACTCTCGCCTGCCGCTGCGGTTCTCCTGGCGGTGGGACTGCTTCTGGCCGGCGGTGTTGCTCCTTACCTGACGTATCGCACCACTGCGCGCTCAAGTCAGCGTCGCGCGGCCGCGCTTCAGTCGCATGCCGCTGCCGTCGAAGCGCTGCTTTCCGACGCCGCCGGCCTGCGTATCCACGGCCAGTTGGATGAGGCAGTCTCTGCCGCGTCATCCTCCAGCAAAACGGTTGCGGCCATCGATGACGCCGCAGGTCGAGCAAATGCCCGCGCCTCCGCACTGAGCACCGCGGCTAGCGTGTTGACCGCTGTCCTGACCGTGGTCGTAGCGTCGTGGTTAGTGACGGATTCGGCCGGGGGCGCTGGCGGCGGTTTGCTGCACTCTCCCGAGTGGCTGACGGTTCTGGTTCTGGTGCCGCTGGCGGCTTTTGAGTCGGTTGGTCCGCTGCCAGCTGCTGCGCAAACACTGGCGCAATCGAGGGAAGCCTTGCTGACGCTCGCGTCAAGTGCGAGTGAATCAGGGGAAGCGGATGCCATGCGCTCAGCCCCAGTCCCCACAGCGCCAATCCACACGTCCCCGCTCGCTCAGAACCACCTGACGGTTCGGCCAACGCTGCAGCTAGAAGACTTGATAGTGGGCTATCCCGACGACAACAGTTCGAATACTGCGGAAGAGCCCGCTGCCCAGCCAGCTCAACTGCCGATGCAAAACTTCGAGGTCACCTTCGGCGACTACCGGGAGATCACGGCGCCGTCGGGAAGCGGAAAGACGACGCTGCTGAAAACAATCGCCGGACTAATCCCGCCGATTGCGGGCACGGTGACCATCGCTGACGGAGACGGACGCGAGCTGTGGCGCAGTGCGGCAAGTGCCGGCGAGCCCCACGAAAACACGGAGCAGTGCGACTTGGTGCGTTTTATCGCCGAGGATGAGCACATCTTCGCCACGACTGTGCGGGACAACATCTCTATTGGTAACCCGCAGGTCAGCGACGATGACATTTACTCCGTGCTGGACGCCGTGGGCCTGCGCGATTGGGTCGATGCCGCACCCGACGGCCTGGACACGATTCTGGACAGCGGCGCGGACAGTCTCTCGGGTGGTCAGCGGCGCAGGCTCATTCTCACCCGTGCGCTTGTCAGCACAGCGCCAATCCTGCTTCTCGACGAACCCACCGAACACCTCGACGAAGAGTCGAACCACATCCTGGAAATTCTCCGCAATACCACCGACCTGCCCGGTGGGAGGGGTCGCCGAACGGTGATCGTCGTCAGGCATCCGCGGACGCAGCGCTAACCGGGGCGATCCGATCCGCCAGATAAAACAGATTCGAAAACGGCAGTTCAGCGTGACACAATACTGTACGTGTTAGATACCTCCTCGAGTCCGCTCAGCGCCGCCAAGCCCGCCGATGCCACGTCCGCGCACATGCACATCGGCCCCTTTGAGCTCGCTTCCCCCGTGGTACTCGCTCCGATGGCCGGTGTCACCAACGTGGCATTCCGCACGCTGTGCCGCGAGCAGGAGCTGCAGCGTACAGGCACGGTCTCGGGCCTCTATGTCTGCGAGATGGTCACCGCCCGCGCATTGGTCGAACGCAATGAAAAGACCATGCACATGACCACCTTCGCGCCCGACGAGAACCCCCGCAGCCTGCAGCTCTACACCACTGACCCGAAGTGGACCTACGAGGCCGCGAAGATGATCGTCGACGAAAACCTCGCCGACCACATCGACATGAACTTCGGTTGCCCGGTACCGAAGGTCACCCGCAAGGGCGGCGGCTCGGCGCTGCCGTACAAGCGCCGTCTCTTCGGCAACATCGTCGCCGCAGCGGTCAAAGCCACTGAGGGCACGGACATCCCGGTGACCGTGAAATTCCGCGTCGGTATCGACGACGAGCACCACACGCATCTCGATGCCGGCCGCATCGCCGCTGAGATGGGCGCCCAGGCTGTGGCTCTGCATGCCCGCACCGCAGCGCAGCGCTACTCCGGCCACGCTGACTGGTCGCAGATCGCGCGGCTGAAGGAGCACATGGTCGACTCCGGCTACAGCGATATCCCAGTGCTTGGCAACGGCGATATCTTCGCCTCCACCGATGCCCGCAAAATGCTCGACGAGACCGGCTGCGACGGTGTCGTCGTCGGTCGCGGCTGCCTTGGCCGCCCGTGGCTGTTCGCGCAGTTGTCCGCCGAGCTGCGTGGCGAAGAAGTGCCGCCGGCACCAACATTTGGTGAGGTCGCGGGGATTATCCGTCATCACGCGGAACTGCTCGTGGAGCACGAGGGCGAGCGTAAGGGCTGCCGCGACCTGCGCAAGCACATTGCCTGGTACCTGCGGGGATACCCTGCCGGCAGTGAGGTGCGGAAGTCTCTTGCGCGCGTCGATTCGCTGGCAACGCTCGACGAGATTCTCGCACCGCTTTACGACGGCCCCAGCGCCCACGCCCGCCCGGAGGACGCCGACGGCGCCCGCGGCCGACAGGGGTCCCCTGCAAAGGTGGTCTTGCCGGAGGGCTGGCTGGACGACCCGGAGGACGACACCGTGCCTGAAGGCGCGGAGATTATGCACTCCGGTGGCTAAGCTTCGGTTCTGAGCGAGTGTTTACATAACTTTACGAGGGGTAATTGGGGGCTCCCCACTAACGCGCGACGTTGTTGAGGATTGCCTACTATGGAACGCATGCGCACTGTCTACCGAGAACAAATGGACAACTTGGCTCACAGCCTGATTGTGATGTGTGACCGAGTTGGCTCCATGCACAAGCTTGCGAACAAGGCCCTCTTCGAGGCTGATTTGGTCTCGGCTGAAACAGTTCTTTCCCAGATTGATTCTCTCGAGGACCTGCGCCAGGATGCGGAGCAGCGAGCCTTCGAGCTGTTGGCCCGCGAAGCTCCTGTGGCTGGTGATCTCCGACAGATTGTCAGTGGCCTCTACATTGTCGAGGACATCTCCCGCATGGGCGCATTGAGTGTGCATATTGCCAACGTTGCCCGGCGTCGCCACCCGAACAAGGCACTGCCGGAGCCCGTGGAGGGGTTCTTCCGCGAGATGGCCTCTGTATCTGAACAGATGACGCACGAAACCCGTCAGGTGCTTATCGACTACGACGTCGACCAGGCATTGGCCTTGGATAAGACCGATGACAGCATCGATGACATTCACCAGCACCTGTTTACGCTGACCAACGACGATAATTGGCCGCACTCCCCTGCGCGGACAGTGGATGTCACTCTGCTGAGCCGCTTCTACGAGCGTTACGCGGATCACGCTGTCGAGGTTGCCGCCCGGATTATTTACCTGGCCACCGGTTACAAGCGCGATGTCTACCTGGACAAGCTTGAGGACGAACGCGACCAGCGCAGCTTTAACCAACGCCTGCAGGCCTTGGAGCGTCACCTGCGGATGTAGGTCCGTGAAGCTGCAGGCTGTTGGGGGGGGGCTGGGCTGTAGGGCTGCTGGGCGGGGCTGGGTGTTGGGCTGAGCTGTAGAGATGTTGGGGGTGGCTGCTGGCCTGGGGCGCGGGTTTTTAGGCCGGAGTGGAGCCGTTTTTAAGCCTCACCAGGCTAAACACCTCCCCAGCCAAACACTGCCCCAGCCCGAGAAACTGACTAGGTTTATGACACTTTACTGCGAGTAAACGCTATTCACCTGTCATAAACCTAGTCAGTAACTGTTTGATCCCGCCACAAAAACTGTTTTCCCCGGCACAAATCACCTCCGCGGTTAGACAATCAGGTGGAAAAACATGTGCGCGACATAGCAATCTCATAAACTGCAACAACAATAAGAACCCCGTACCTCGCGTGAAGACGCGTGAGGTACGGGGCTCTTTCTTTTTGCTTATTACGGCATACGCAAAGCGTTTAGCCGAAGCGACCGGAGATGTAGTCCTCGGTTTCCTTCTTGTCTGGATTCTCGAAGATCTTCTTGGTCGGGCCAACCTCAACCAGGCGACCCGGCTTACCGGTTGCCTCGAGGGAGAAGAATGCGGTCTGATCGGACACACGAGCTGCCTGCTGCATGTTGTGGGTCACGATGACGATGGTGAATTCTTCCTTCAGCTCATGAATCAGGTCCTCGATTGCCAGGGTGGAAATCGGGTCCAGTGCGGAACACGGCTCATCCATCAGCAGAACTTCCGGCTCAACTGCAATTGCGCGTGCGATGCATAGACGCTGCTGCTGACCACCAGAGAGGCCGCCACCCGGCTTGTCCAGGCGGTCCTTGACCTCATCCCAGAGGTTGGCGCCGCGCAGGGACTTCTCGGCAACCTCCTGGAGATGAGCCTTGTTCTTAACACCGGCCAACTTCAGCCCAGCCACGACGTTGTCCTCGATGGACATGGTCGGGAACGGGTTCGGGCGCTGGAACACCATACCGATGGTGTTACGAACAGAGACCGGATCGATCTTCGGGCCATAGATGTTTTCGCCGTCGAGAAGCACCTCGCCAGTGACGTAGGCACCCGGGATGACCTCGTGCATACGGTTCAGCGAACGGAGCACGGTGGACTTACCACAGCCGGACGGGCCAATGAATGCGGTAACGGAACGCGGCGGGACGTGCAGGTCGACGTTCTGCACAGCGTGGAAATCGCCGTAGTAGATGTTGACATCGTTAAGGTCTAGGCGCTTAGCCATGGTCTTTCAAAAACCTTCCTTGAAATAGCGGACGTTAGGCGCCCAGCATTAACTGCTCTTGACGGAGAACTTGGCGGATACGAAGCGCGCCAGGATATTGATGAGGGCAATGATGAGAACCAGCGTGAGCGCTGCGCCCCACATCTTGTCGAATGCCGCACCGGTATTACCGGCCTTGTACATGTCCAGCATGAACAGCGGCAGCGAGGACTGCGACTGGCCGAACGGGTTATAGGTGATGATTCGCGAGGTTGCAACCAGGATCAGCATCGGTGCGGACTCACCCATGACGCGGGCGACGGCCAGCATGACGCCGGTGACGATGCCCGACAGTGCGGTCGGGAGCACAATCTTCAAAATGGTCTTCCACTTCGGAACACCCAGAGCGTAAGAGGCTTCACGCAACTCGTGCGGAACGATGCGCAGCATTTCCTCGGTGTTGCGCACAACGATCGGCAGCATCAGCAGAACCAGCGCCAGCGAGACAGCGAAACCGGAACGGCTCATGCCGAACATGACCACCCACATCGAGTAGATGAACAGCGACGCGACGATCGACGGCACACCGGAGAGGATGTCGACCATGAAGGTGGTGACCTTGCCCAGACGGGAGTTACCTGCATACTCGACCAAGTAGATGGCGACGAAGATACCGAACGGCACGGTCATGAGAGTCGTGACCAGAGCCTGAACCAAGGTACCGACGATTGCGTGAGCAACACCACCGGCAGACGCACCAACAGTGACACCACGCTGGGAAGCAGTCCACCACTCACCACTCAGCAGTGACGGGGTGCCTCGGACGACAAGCTCGAAGAGAACCCACACCAGCGGGATCAGGGCAAGAGCCATGCAGCAGTAAATGAGGACCGTGGAGACGTTGTCTGCCACCTTGCGGGAACCCTTAATTTGGGTGAAAGCCGACTCCGTGGTGGGGACCATGTCTGCAGGGCCGTGAGGCGAAGAATCAGTAGTTGAACTAGTCATTGTTACTTCTCGTTTCTTTTCCTACGACCTTGCTACTTCTTCGCAATCATTCGGGCTGCGGAGTTGACCACGAAGGTCAGCAAGAACAGCACCAAACCTGCGGACATGTATGCGCCGGCCTTGAGGTTGTCATTGAACTCTGGTGCCGCATTAGCAATTGCGGTTGCGAAGGTGGTACCACCATCGAAAAGCGAGCCACGGAATGCCGAGGACGGGGAGATCACGAGGTAGAGAGCCATCGTCTCACCGAGAGCACGTCCCAGACCCAGCATCGAGCCGGAGATAAAGCCAGAACGACCGAATGGCAGAATAGCCAGCTTGACCATCTCCCAACGGGTCGCACCGAGAGCCAGCGATGCCTCAATGTGACCACGCGGGGTCTGAACAAAGACCTCACGGGTGGTAGCCGCGATAACCGGCAGAATCATAATTGCCAGCACAATGCCACCGGTGAAGAGGTTTCGACCGGTCTCGAATGCCGGCGAGTTTGGGTACAGGGCAAACATCGGGATAAAGCCCAGTGTCTTAGCCAACCACCCGTACAGACCAGCCAAGGCCGGACCGAGAGCCATAAAGCCCCACAGACCGTAAACAATCGACGGCACTGCGGCCAGCAAATCCACGAGGTAACCCAGCGGCTTGACCATCTTCTTTGGAGCATAGGCAGTCAGGAAGATGGCAATACCCAGCGCAACCGGCATAGCCAGAATCAGCGCCAGGATGGAAACCGCGACGGTCACCAGAAACATGTTCGGAATACCGAAGTACATGGCGGAGGTATCCGCCAGGTTCCATCGTTCGGTGTAGGTGAAGAAGTTCGCTTCGTTACGGGACATTGCCGGAACTGCGCGCAGGAGCAGGAACACTGCAATTGCGATGATGGCAGCAGTCACCAATGCGGAAGATCCTACCGCCAGAATCTTGAAGATTCGGTCACCAGGACGAACAACGCCGGTCTGAATGGCTTGCTCTTCCGAGCTCTCGTCGCCGGAGGAATCCACCTGCGGTGCTGAGGACTGCAACAGACTGCTGTCTACAGCCTCCTGCTTCCCTTCAATGGGAGTCGAGGAACTCATGATCTCATTTCCTAAGTAGAAGTGATTTGTGCTTCAACGCACATGAAGACCGATTGGCCTCAGTACCCCTCTACGAGCGGTACCCAATCAACTGAGGTGTCGATATATAAAGCCAACCGGTCTACGTCAGGTTTTCGGCCTACAGCTCAAATCTGCGTGGCCGGCTGAAGTGACCCTCGCGCCAACTGGGGTAACGACAGAGCTCACTCTGCTTTCACCCGCGTTGCACGCAAAGAATTACTTGATAGCGTCAACCGCTGCGGACAGCTTGTCCTTGAACTCACCTTGAACCGGGATGTAACCCAGCTCTTCGAGCTCTGGGCCCTGGCCCTCTTCCAGAACAACCTTCAGGAAGTTCTTAACCAGGTCACGAGTCTGCTCGTCGTAACCAGCGGAGCAGACGATTTCGTAAGTGGTCAGAACCAGCGGGTAAGCGCCTTCCTCATCCATTGCGAACAGAGCGTCGGTGTCAACAACCATGTTGTGACCCTCAGTCTTGAACGTGACGGAATCCAGAGCCTTACCGACGGTGTCGTTGTTCAGCTCAACCGGACCATGACCGAAGTCCATCTTGGCGATGCCCAGGTCCTTGTCCTCAGCGAAGCCAGCCTCGACGTAGGTGATAGCACCGTCGATGTTGGCGACCTCGTTGACAACACCAGCCGAGCCGTTAGCACCCTGGCCAGTAGCAGTCGGGAAGGACTTGGAAGCCTCGTGCTGCCACTGCTCCGGAGCAGCTGCGCTCAGGAACTTCATGAAGTTATCAGTAGTACCGGACTCCTCAGAGCGGTAGACAACCTTGATGTCCTTCTCCGGAAGATCGACACCCTCGTTGACCTCAGCGATCTTCGGGTCGTTCCACTTGGTGATCTTGCCGTCGAAGATTTCAGCAACCAGAGCCGGGGTCAGAGCGACGTCAACACCCTCGAGGTTGTAGGCAACGGCAACCGGACCGATAACCATCGGCAGGTGCCATGCTTCATTGCCGTCGCAGCGCTTCTTAGCCTCTGCGACCTGGTCCTTGCCGTCCTTCTCCTTCAGCGGGGAGTCAGAGCCAGCGAAAGCAACGGTGCCGGCAATGAACTGAGTCTGACCGGAACCAGAGCCAGATGCGTTGTACGACAGGGTCGAGCCGGTCTCTTCAAACTTGGTGGCAAACAAATCCATGGCGCGCTGCTGCGAGGTAGCGCCCTCGCCCTGCAGCTCACCGGTGACGTCAGCCAGACCCTCAACGTTAGAAGCGCCTTCGCCGCCCTCTTCAGAGCAAGCAGCCAGGGTAAGGCTTGCAACAGCGGCCAAACCAATGACAGATGCCGCACGGTTCTTCTTCAGCACAGTAAATCCTCCGGGGTTTTACACAATGAGTGAAACAGTTCACGTGGAACCGCCACACTCCGGTCCACTGCGCTGAACCTATCTACCGATAGTAACCGGAACCTGTTCAGAACATTAACAATTGGTGAACGGCGCAAGTAATTCTTTATTTATCCTCATTTTCCCTGTAAGAGGCCCTAAAATGCGCCCCTGAAACACTGAGGATTGGACAGCATCTCCTCAAAAACACAAGAATCATTGCCCCCGCGCCAGAGGAAAACCACCTAAAACTGAGATAAAGCTAAGCTCCCCCTTCAACAACTCGCCTTCAATAACTCCCCCAATAAACCGAACCGTCGCATCTACGCGCCGTACATCACATCACGGCGGGCCACCTCGAAACCGACCGCACGGTACGTGCGCACTGCCGGCGCATTGTCGCCTTCCACATAGAGAATTACCTTTTCCGCTCCCCGGTTCCGGAGATAGGAAAGCCCAACATTGGTCAGCCATCGCCCCAGGCCACGTCCGCGTGCCTTCGAGCTCAGCCCGATCACATACACCTCACCAGTTGGCACAGACTCCTCGGCGTGCCACTTCGTCCAGTGGAAACCGCAAATCTCCTCCGCACTGTCGCGCGCCCCGGCCACATCCGCAGCAAAGAAAACGCCCTCCGGGTCGAACCACTGCACGTTTCGAGCTCGATCGAGTTGTGGCTGCGACCAACCACCCTGCTCCGGATGCCAGTCAAACGCCTCGTTATTCACAGCCAACCACGCCCGATCCACGGCCGCCTCACCCCACTTCGCACGTGCCGCAGTCAGGGTTAGCGCTTCAACATCATCACGCTTATCGACGTCCCCCGCCGCCTTCTCCAACGCTGAGCCCGAAATGGACATCTGCAACAGCTCGCGGACGACCTTGCGTCCCGTCAACTCTGCCAAACGGCTGGCACCGGCAACATCACCGTGAGCCCAGATAGGCAGGCGCTCGCCAACCTCAGCATCGATGTGCGCAAGCAGCTTCGCCCCGACTCCTTGCTTACGAAACTCCGGATCAACAACCATCTCCACTGCATCCGGCGCAACGGCTGCCAGGCCCAAGTAACGGTCGTTCTCAATAATCGCAAAGTGTCGATGCCCGAAAGAGTCGTCGTCAAGCCCTCGGACGAAAGCCTCGCCGAACGCCTCCACGCCGTCGGTGGAGTGGGCGTGCTGCAGCAGCGTACTGGCGACGGTGGTGTCTACGTCAAGCAGTTCGGTTACGTTCATACGCCCCACCCTATACACAGCAGCGAATTCAACACTTCCCCGATGTCGTCTGAGCCAAAAGCGATGGGGTACTAATAGAGTGTGTCCATTTCCCGACGACAGAAGAAGATCGGTGGCTCTATCCTCGCCGTTGCCGCGCTGGTAGTCGCCACCGACATGGGCTTCGCCAGCCATGCGGAGTACAAGCTCTCCGAGCATATTCAGGAGACTGCTCAGCTGGAGATGACCCCATACGTCGCCATTGGTGGCAAGGCCTACTTGTCTTCCTTTGTTACGGGTAAGTGGAGCTCCGTAACCTCGCGCATCCGCGATGTCGAGGTGCCCGACTTCGGCTTGGTATCTCTGGAGTACGGAGCTTCCAACGTTAAGATCCCGGCATCGGCAGTGCTCAGCGGTAATTTCCCAGAATCGCCGACGAAGCAGTACTTCACTAAGCTCTCGCTCGACGGAGTCTCTCTGGGAAACAAGCTGGGACTGACCGATTTGAGCATCCAGAGCCTGAAGGACTCCTCCCCCACCGGCGGCTGGGAGACCGAGGCTATCTTCGAGGCCACGCCAGCCGGATGGCAGGGAAAAACCCAGGTTACGGCGAAGTTGCGCATTGTCAGCCGCGACGTGGTCATTACGCCGATGGAGATTATTTCTGCGCCCTCGTCCCCAACGGATTCTAAAAGCCACATCAAACCTGAGCTGTCTGAGGCTGATACGCAGCACATTATGGACACCTTCGCTCTGACACTGCGGGATTCAGATATACCGATGGGCATGCCGGCGACTCGCGTGTACGTGTCGGGCGGTTCTATCACCATCGAAGGCGAACAGATTCTGTGCACCGTGTCGCCAACAAACTTCATGCCGCCGACATCCCAGCAGGATGCCGAGGCGTCAGCTCAATCCACGGAGAAGCTGCCGGAGAAGAACTGTCGGGTGCGTCGCTAAGGCCGTCGTCAAGCATCGCCGTTAAGCGTCGGTGCAGCGTTAGCACCATGCGACAACAGCCCATACATGGCCACAAGAGCTTCAGCGGTAGAGTGTGAAGCATGACCGAGAAGAATGGCAGCAACCAGACAGACGCCGCTGCACAGGAGCCTGCAGCTGCGGAAGCCCCTCGCCTCGACGGCAACGAGGCCATCAACCGCGCGGCCGAACAGGCCAAGAGCACCGCTACGCGCAACATCACTGAGCTTGAGGGGCTCCCGATCCCCGACGAGACCGCTAACCTGCGCTTCGGCCCGAATATTCACGACGGCCTGCTGGCACTACTGCCGCTGGTCGGCGTGTGGCGCGGTGAGGGGCAAGCGAACACTGTCGTCGACGGTGAGTACAACTTCGGCCAGCAGCTCATTTTCAGCCATGATGGCGAGAACTACCTGAAGTATGAGTCGCGCATCTGGAAGCTGGACGAAGAAGGCGAGCCGACCGGCCCTGACCAGCGCGAAACAGGATTTTGGCGCATTAACAACGAGGACGAGATTGAGTTCATCTGCGTCCACTCCACCGGCGTCACTGAGATTTACTACGGCAAGCCGGTCTCCGAGCGCGCATGGGAGCTGCAAGCAGCCTCCACAATGGTCACTGCTACCGGTCCTGCATCCCTTGGCCCGGGCAAGCGCCTCTACGGGCTGATGCCGAACAACGATCTCGGGTGGGTAGACGAGCGCCTGCGGGATGAGGAGTTCGCTCCCCGCATGTCCGCGCAGCTCAAGCGCTACGCGGGCTAGGTTCTCCCCGCTTTACGACGGGCGTTGTGTGGCCTTACTGCGGCGCCCAACTGCATCAAGCCCTACTGTTTGGGGCCCTACTGCGTCGCCAGCGCCTTGTCACACAGGTCGCGGAATTCCTTTTCCGCGATTGCATCCGGCTGCCGGATGGGTTCACCATCGATGGACTTAACCACGACCGCGATACGCACCGAAGACACTAGCCACACCGCATCGGCGGTGAATAGGTCCCCGGGCACCAGGACCGTCGGGGTGACTTTCCAGCCGCAGTTGGCGGCTGTTTCAAACAGCGCTGCCTGAGTTGTGCCCGGCAGCACTCCTTCACCGGGGTTGGGAGTCAGCAGCTCATTGCCGCGCTGAACGATGATGGTCGATGTTGGGCCTTCCAAGAGCTTGCCCTCTGCGGAGGTGAAGATGACATCGTCAAACCCCTTGGACTTGGCATAGCGCAAAGCGGCCATATTAGCTGCGTATGACAACGTTTTCGCGCCGATGAGCGCCCACGGTGCACGGGAGCCAAGGTCGAGCGAGAAACCGCGCTCTGCAAGCATGACCGATACCGGCTTCAGACGGTTTTCCGCCACCTTTTCCGCGGAGCTAGCCAAAACGTAGCCAGTCGGCTCTCCGGTGGACTCGCGACCACGCGAGTACACCCACCGCAACGTCGCATCCCCCTCAATTGACCTATCGCGCAACTCCTGTAGTGCGACCTCGGTAGCCGCCCGCCACTGCTGCAGATCTGGGGTTGGCAAATCCAGCATTAGCGCTGACGATGCGAATCGCTTCTCATGCCGGTCGGTATTACAGGTATGACCACCCCTGACCAGGAGTGTTTCAAAAACTCCGTCGCCGCGAATAGCTCCGAGATCATCCGCGTAGAGGAACGGCTGTCCTGGCTCGACAGCAATCGGGCCGCCGTCTGCGAAGACGTCGATAAGCACTAGAGAAGAAAGCGAATCCGTCATACACACAAGCTTAATCCATGCTTAATTTGAGGATTTCTGGTTAACATGAGGGAGTGAGTGTTGAGTATGTAAGTCCTTTGATGTCTCACGTGGCTGGCGCCGCTGCCCTCGAACTGGGCGGACAGATGGAAGGTTTGGAGAAGGCCTCAGAGAACGCCCCAGACGGAAACTCAGCGAAAAACGTTGAGCAAACCGCAGGGCAAGCTAGCGTGGCATGGCACTACGGCCGTCCGCTGGTAGAGCAACGTCATCTGCAGGAGGACTGCGGCGTAGTAGATCGCTCGTACTACCGCGTTATTGAGGTCACTGGCGAGGATCGCCTGACCTACCTCAACACACTTTTTTCGCAGAAGGTCGACGAAGCCGCTCCCGGCACTGTCACTGAAGCACTGAACCTGGATGCAAACGGTCACGTTCTCCATCACATGACGCTGACTGTTTTGGACGATTCCGTGCTTATCGACGTGCCCCCTTCCGGCTTCGACTCCCTGTTGAAGTACCTGAACATGATGGTGTTCTGGTCCAAGGTGGAAATTGCTGAGGTAGAAAGGGCGATTATTTCCGTCATGGGGCCGAATGCCCCTGAGGTCCTGGTAGCCGCTGGTCTCGCATTCCCGCAGGTGGGTAAAGCTACGACTGTGGGACATTCCTACGTCCGGCACCTGCCGTGGCCACGCGGCGGGCGTGTGGATGTGCTCGTACGCCGACAGGATTTAGTCGGTGCTTGGGACGCGCTGGTGGCCGCTGGCGCCTCCCCAGTCGGCCTGATGGGCTGGGAGGCCGAACGCGTAGTCTCCTTGCGGCCCGAGCTGGGAATCGACGTAGACGAGAAGATGATTCCGCATGAGGCTCCCCGCTGGATTGCTTCTGAATTCGACACGGCTGCCGTGCACTTGGACAAGGGCTGCTATCGCGGCCAAGAGACGGTATCACGTGTCCACAATGTTGGTCGCTCCCCACGAGTTTTGGTGATGCTGCAGCTCGACGGCTCGGCCACCCTGCCGGAAACCGGCAATCCAGTGATGATGGGCAAGCGCGCCGTGGGCCGCGTGGGCACCGTCGTGCAACATGCCGATTACGGCCCGATTGCTTTGGCTCTGCTTAAACGCTCAGCTCAGGAGCGCGAGGGCCTTGTGGTGGGTGACTGCGCCGTGGCCGTCGACACTTCCTCCATCGACCGCGTTGAGCAGCTGCCGCCGGGCCGTGTGGCCATCAACCGCCTGCGTGGGAAATAGGTAACAGGAAATAGGTAAAGCCACCAGACAGAGTGGTGAAAAAATAACTTTTTCCATTCTTTTTCAGAAAGGATATTTCCCCAGGTCACTACACATATTGAGTTGCCTGAGCGCGAGGACACAACCCACTATGGGCCTCCCCGCGTAACCCCTTCGTCTAAAAATCGGCTATGGTGTCTTACAGGAATTAACGCAATAAGACATAAGTGGGTCGGCCGTATCCCCGTGCCGTCCCACGGATTACACAAGGGGGTCAGGCCATGGGTCGCGGCCGTGCGAAAGCAAAGCAGGCGAAGGTTGCCCGTCAGCTCAAGTACGATTCACCAGAAATGGATTTGGAACGTCTGCAGCGGGAACTCGTCGGCAAGTCGAACGAGTCCGATCGAGACGACTATTACTCTGACTGGGAGGAATGGGCCTCAGGCGCTGGTCGCGACAGCTAGCGCAAGCTAACCGCTGTCGTATTTTCCGCAAAGCGTTTCTATTTCAATAAAGCAAGCACCCACCAACGATTCCGTTGGTGGGTGCTTGCTTTTGCTTAGTCGACTGCGTTTATGTTCCGCCGATTATGTTCGGCGGTGGCGGATCAATCCGAGTTACTGACTGCGTTTATGACAAAAATCGCCCGAAAAACGGCTCGAAAGTGTCATAAACTCATACAGTTTCACATTTGCAGCCCGTGGTTTTCTGGGATCTCCGTTGTGCAACCCAGAATCTAGACCGCCCCGTCGCATCAGTAGGCCGCCCTCCACGGCAGACCAGCCGGCCCAGTCCCCGGCCGCCCGTCGCAGTAAACCGACGGCCGGCCGAACCTAGAAGCGCGGGTGGCTGCCGCGCAAAACAGCCCCGTCCTCGCCCGCCTCGCTCTTGCGGACAGTACCCAGCTCCCAAGCGTTGATGTGGCGGGCAGTCAACAGAGCCAGGGCACGATCGCGGTCCTCTGCGGAAACAATCGCAACCATGCCGACACCCATGTTGAAGGTCTTCTCCATCTCCTCGCGGGAGACGTTGCCGAGCTCAGCAATGGTCTTGAAAATCGGACCCGGGGTCCAAGTTGCGCGGCTCATGTCGGCGGTCAGGCCTTCCGGCATGATGCGAACCATGTTGCCAGCCAATCCACCACCGGTGACGTGGCAGAAAGTGCGGACCTCGGCCTCGTTCATGAGAGCCAGGCAGTCCTTCGCATAAATCTTGGTTGGCTCCAGCAGCTCCTCACCGAGGGTGCGCCCGAAGTCCTCGACATAACCGTCGAGCTCCAGACCGGCCTTCTCCAGGAGAACGTAGCGAGCCAGCGAGTAGCCATTGGAGTGAAGTCCAGAGGACTCCATGGCGATAATGACATCGCCCTCACGCACGCGGTCCGGGCCGAGAAGCTTGTCCTCTTCCACGACACCGACGCCGGTAGCGGAGACATCGTACTCGCCCGGTTCCATCACACCCGGGTGCTCTGCAGTCTCGCCACCAAGGAGGGCGCAACCCGCCTGGACGCATCCCTCGGCGATGCCGGAAACGATTTCGGCGACGTGCTCCGGCACGACCTTGCCAATTGCAATGTAGTCCTGCAGGAACAGCGGCTCGGCGCCGCACACAACCAGGTCATCGACGACCATGGCGACCAGGTCCAGGCCAATGGTGTCGTGCTTGCCGACGGCCTGCGCCACGGCCAACTTGGTTCCCACACCATCGGAGGATGCGGCCAGCAGCGGCTTTTCGTAGTTGCCCAGTGCAAACAGGCCGGCAAAACCACCGAGCCCGCCACGGACCTCTGGGCGAGTGGCCTTCTTGGCAATCGGGGCGAATAGTTCAACGGCGCGGTCGCCGGCTTCGATGTCGACACCGGCTGCAGCGTAGGAAGCACCAGAAACGTTCTCGGTCATTAGAGGCTCTCGCTTTAAACTTTCTCCCCCGGGCGGCGTTACTGCCGTATCCGGGAGTATTGGCGGACCGGGAACAAAGCAACGGCTGCAATCCACAGCACCGCTTGCGCTTCGTTCTCGGTTCAGTTCTCGTAGTTCATTCTAAGGAGGTTTCGAGGCTAATTGCTCGTTGCGGCTTTGGCAGCCTGGGCTGCCTGCATCCTCTCCACAGCTGCCGCATTCGGATTGCCCTCCGGCAGCCCCAGCGGGTACTTGCCATCGAAGCACGCACAACAGACTTCGGTCTTTGCCTGCTCGGAAGCGGCGACCATGCCATCGATGGAGACAAATCCCAGGCTGTCGGCACCAATCGCGGTTGCGATACCGGCGACGATGTCATTCTCATCGACACCGTTGGCCAGCAGCTCGCCCGGAGAGGCGAAGTCAATGCCGTAGAAGCACGGCCATTTCACCGGCGGTGCGGCGATGCGCACGTGCACTTCCTTTGCACCGGCCTCACGCAGCATGCGGATCAGTGCGCGCTGGGTGTTGCCGCGGACGATGGAGTCATCGACCACAACCAAGCGCTTACCGGCGATAACTTCCTTCAGCGGGTTCAACTTCAGTCGGATGCCCAGCTGACGAATCGTCTGCGAAGGCTGAATGAAGGTACGCCCCACGTAGCCGTTTTTGGTCAGCCCCTGTCCAAACGGGATGCCCGATTCCTGAGCGTAGCCAACAGCGGCCGGGGTACCGGATTCCGGCACTGGCATCACCAGGTCACCGTCAGCCGGGAACTCACGTGCCAACTGGCGGCCCAGCTCAAGACGCACCGCGTTGACGGAGCGACCACGGATGTTGGAGTCCGGGCGGGCCAGGTAGACGTACTCAAAAATGCATCCAGCGTGGGTGGTCTCGGCAAAACGCTGCGAACGCACACCGGAAGCATCAATGGTCACCATCTCGCCTGGCTCGATCTCGCGAACGAACGATGCACCGACGATATCCAGCGCGCAAGTCTCGGATGCGACTACCCAGCCACCGGACAGGCGCCCCAGGCACAGCGGGCGCACACCGTATGGGTCACGCGCGGCGTACAGCGTCTCGCCATCGGTGAAAGTAAGACAGAAAGCACCCTTCAAACGCGGCAGCAGTGCCATCGCGGCCGCTTCTACATTGGTGCTGCAGCCGTAATCTTCGGGGTGGTCAATCTTGCCGGTTTCGTCGGCAAGCAAAGTGGTCATGATTGCGGAGTCACTGGGCAGCTCGCCCTCTTCACGCAGTAAACCCTTGTCGACCGCCTCATGGAACAGCGTGAGGTGGTTGGTCAGGTTGCCGTTGTGCCCCAGCGCGATGTCCGTGCCGTCAGAGGCCATCTGGAACATCGGCTGTGCATTCTCCCACGCAGGAGCGCCGGCGGTGGTGTAGCGCGTGTGCCCCACCGCTACGTGCCCCTTCAGAGCGTCGAGCGTCTGCTCATCAAAAACCTGGGAAACAAGGCCCAGGTCCTTGAATACGAGAATTTGGTCGCCGTCGCCGACTGCGATACCGGCGGCTTCCTGGCCGCGATGCTGCAGGGCAAACAGGCCATAGTAGGTGAGTTTGGACACGTCTTCGCCAGGTGCCCAAACGCCAAAAACGCCACATTCTTCGCGCGGGGATGTCTCTCCCAGATCGTCGTAAGGCGAAATTGGCAAAAGTTTGGACTTTGGTGCACCTGAAATGTTGGTATCGGCCACGACATTCACACTAATAGCCCCACCCGCCTAGGCACCAATTCAGCATCCCCCCACGGGCTTTAAGAAATGCGCGCCACCGGCAGATGATTCCCAATTTCCGCCGCGCGCGTGCCCGACATATCGATGTGCGCCTGCACCTGCTCTAACGTGATCATTCCGCACGCGAGTCCCAGCCAAATCTCCGGCGACATCTCCACGACATTGGGCGGCGTACCGCGCGTGTGCCTGGGGCCCTCAATGCACTGGACCGCGACGAAGGGCGGCACGCGCACCTCGACGCTATGCCCCGGAGCCTCTTGGGCGAGCATCCGCACGGACAGACGTACCGCTTTGGCAAGGCTCGCACGGCTTAACGACGACCCCTGCGCCCCATCCGGCCCGATGAAGGAGGCAGCCTCTTGGTCAGATAGCAATTCGCGACCGAGAAGCCGTTGCGCCGCCCAGGGTGCGGCGGTGGAAAGAGCGCTGCGAACGTCGAAAGGCGAGATTTTGGATACCATAACCTCATCCTAGAGTTATGCTTTCATATATGGATACGCAGTCAACTGAAAAAGCTGAACAGGTGCATGCTCCGGCATCACCATCTCTTGTACTCCGTTTTATGGCATCGCCGACCGATGTCATTATGGCCGGAACCAATTCTGTCCACGGCGGCCGTGTGTTGCAGTGGATTGACAAGGCCGCTTACGCCTGCGCGACCGGCTGGTCGGGACGCTACTGCGTGACTGCGTACTTCGGTCACATTCACTTCACTCGCCCGATTCCCAGCGGCCACATTGTTGAGGTGCGCTCCAAGATTGCGCATACCGGCCGCAGTTCCATGCACATCGTCAACGAAGTGCTCTCGGCTGATCCGCGCGAGGGCAAGTTCACCCGCGCAGCTGACTGCCTGGTGATCTTCGTGGCCATGGATGAAAACGGTAAGTCGACTCCGGTGCCGAAGTGGGTGCCGCAAACGGAGGAAGAAGAGCGCGTTGAGAAGGCCGCTCTTTCCCGTTTTGAGCTTCGCCGCGACATCGAGGCCAGCATGCGCGCGCAGACCTACTCCGCGGACTCTTCTGCACCCGAGCTGACCACTCGTTTCCTGGCAAAGCCGACCGATGTTAACTGGGGCGGAAACGTCCACGGTGGCACCGCTATGGAGTGGATCGACGAGGCTGCGACGGCAGTTACCACCAACTGGGCAGGGCGCCAGACCATTTCTGTCTACGCAGGTGGTATTCGCTTCTACAGCCCGATCCACATTGGCGACCTGGTTGAGGTGCGCGCACGCATCCTGCGTACAGGCACGACCTCGATGCACCTGTCGGTGCAGGTCTACTGCTGTGAGCCCCGCAAGGGTGTCGGCGGCCTGCGCAAGGCACTGCATTCGACCATGACGTATGTCGCAATTGATGACGATTTCAACCCGCAGCCGGTACCGCACTTCCAGCCGACGACGGATGAGGACAAGCGCCTGCACGCTCACGATCTGTCACTGAAGGCGTTGCGTGACAAGTACAGCCCGCTGCCGCTGATTGAGCGCGAACAGGATTAAGCCGCCTGGCTACCCGGCTTCCTGTTTTTCCACCAGATGGATAGGAACATCCAGCCAATCAGCGCGAAGGTGATGTAGGTGACGTACCGGTCAATCGTCTGCAGGGAGCCCTGGATGCTTGGGCCAAACTTCAGGCCCAAGTACAGGTAGAAGCACTTGAGCATTGCGGCACAGAAGAAGAGGTACACGCCTACTACCCAGCCGCGCACCTTCGCAATACCACCGATGGCCACGACAATCGTGGCCGGAATCGGCGAGAATGGCACAAACGATGCCAGCACACTCAGCCCGATGCGTTCATAGATGAAGTTCTCCATCTTCTTAAACCATCGCGGTGGGTGTCCGCCGAAACTCATCGTTATGAATTCCGTGCCCCACTTCTTGCCCATCCAGTAGAAGAACGGCATGAACTTGATTGTCGAAAGCGCCGCAATCACTACAACAGCGAAGAGGAAGAGCGGCCGGTCCTCGTTTTCCGACGCGAGAATCAGCACCGACAGATTCGATCCTGTCAGCCATGTGTGCAAGAACGTGTACTTGAGCAGCAAAACCGCACGGAACGGGATGATTGCAAAGCCGTACACGGCAACCAGCATCAGCGATGCATAGAGAAGCTTGTCTATTTTGTCCGGCTCACGCAGGAAGCTCGGCAGATCCTCACGAGGGTCGTGCTCGGCCTCGTTACGCATGTCGGGTGAAGTCATGAACCACAGTTTAACTGCACGCCCTCTTCTGCAGCAGGAGCCGCAGACTAGGCCATTACGTACGGCTCAGACGCACTCGCCAAGGACGAGCGCAGCGCCGCCTACTATCCTGAGAAGATATGACCACCGATTCACCCGCGCCTGTGCCCGCACAGCAGCCTCACGCAGCACGGTCTGAGTCTTCCTCACCATCGCTTGACGACGGCCAGGAGAACGCATCCTCACCGAGCATGCTGCAACGTGTTCGCGCCGCTATCCCGCCTGTTTCCATCCTGGTACTGACGGCGGTATTCCTCTTCGCCGGGTGGTTCACGCTCTTCGGTCCTATCAATGTTCTGGCGTGGCGTGGTGGCACGTTCCCCCGCACCGAGGCAGACCGCCCTTACTATCAGCAGGCTCTGAAGGATGTTGCGCGCTATCAGTACGAGGAGCAGCCCTCCCCTGAGGTTTACTTCGGCCTGGCGTGTGGCGCTACTGATGACGACATCCGCAGCGTTATCCCCAAGGTCGGCGAGCACCCGAATTCAGACGCAGACCCAACTGCTGATGCAGATGCCGTCGCCGCCGCTGCTGCCACCAGGCCGGGTTCTGCACCCACAGCTGCGAACCAGACCGCGAAGCTGAATCCAAACCTTGACGCATTCGGCAACACGGTCGACTGCTCCGGTTCCTGGACTGCGCCATTCTTGTCATTCCTGCTCGCGTCCGCGGGTGTTCCGGTCTTTGATACGCCCGAGGATTCGGCTGCCGCAGCCGAGAACCCATGGCTGGTTACGGATGTCGAACAGCTCATGGATGCCTACAAGGCACATGATGCTTTCGTCACCGACAAGGACTTCTCTCCTCAGGTGGGTGACATCATTTTCTACCGCTACCCCGCAGGCCTTGGGGTGCACGCCAACATGGTTGTCGCGGTTCAGGGTGACTGGGTCACCATCGGTGGCGATGAGCTTGGCAAGGTCGGTCTAGCTAGCATGACCCTGCGCAACCGAGGTGGCATCGTGGGCTACGGTGCCACGGGCTACTTCGAGCAGGCACCGCTGGACGCCACCAAATAGCCAAGTTTAAATAGGCAAGTTTTCCTCGATGAGGTCGCGCAGAGCATCGTCGTCAGGCGAGACCTTGGAGCGGAAACGGCCGATGACCTCACCCTCGGGCGAGACAACGAACTTTTCGAAGTTCCACTTCACATCCCCAGCCTCGCCGTCGGCGTCCGGGGTTTCCTTCAACAGCTTGTACAGTGGGTGCGCGCCATGGCCGTTGACCTTCGTCTTTTGGAAGAGCGGGAAGGTAACGCCGAATTCGCGCTGGCAGAACTGCTTGATTTCCTCGGCGTTGCCGGGCTCTTGCCCACCGAACTGATTGCAGGGGAAGCCGAGGACGAAGAAGCCACGGGGTGCGAATTCGTCGAAAAGTCCTTGCAGATCGTCGTACTGATCCGTGAAACCGCACTCCGAGGCGGTGTTGACGATAAGCAGAACGTGGCCTGCCCAGTCATTCATCGTTGCTTCGTTGCCGTCGATGGTGGTCACTGGGATGTCGAAGAGATTGCTCATAAACCCCACACTAGGGCAGTCCCCCGATAGCCGTCAGAGGTAGCGACTAGCCGACCTGCTCCATGCCTTCAAAGAGCTCGCGGCCCAGCGGCACCGAAGAGTGGTTGACCGGCTGCGCACCCCCATCGACCGCCTGGTCAATGATGCCGACAACATCCTGGCGCAGCTTGTGCTCCCGCAGTTTCGAAGCGTTAACGGAGATGCGCACCGCGCGGCCCTTCTCCAGCGAGCGCTGCACCGAGGAGCGCACCGCACGGCGCCACCAACCGGCGCCGCCGAAGCCCTCGCCGATAGCCAGCACGCGAGTCGGATCAACAGCACCAGTGGTCAGGTCGCGGACACCATTTCGGTCCGCTGCCACTCGGAAGCCCAGCTCCGGCAGCACGTTCATGGTCTCGGGCGACATGGTCCACTTCGGTGGTGCAAAGACGTCCGTCTCAAAACCCATCGCACGCATCTGGCGCGTTGCGGCGGTCAGGCGCAAACGCGCTTCATGTTCGCTTAACGACGCAAATTCCGCGCCTCGGCCTCGAACTGACTGATCGAACCCCGCGAGAACAATCTCGATGCCGTCATCGCTACGACGGCGGAGCCAATCCAGCACCGCCGGAGCTTCCCGCAACGACCAGTTTTTACCCGCATGCGGCGCTACCAGCAGAGACGGTGTAATACCGCGCTGTTCCATCGCTGCCACGAAACGAGCGACGTCGAGCAATGTGCCATCGCGCAAACCCGACACCGACACCAAAAGCGGCGAACCGACCACACCACCGTCAACAGTTACGAGCTCTTTGCCCGCTGGACGAATGACCTGGTCGGTCGTCCGAATCTGTTCTTGCACCCCACTGCCTGCCATGGATTCAACAAAAACAGGCGTATGTAAATTTTTGGTAACGGAGAGGACAAGGCTTGGAGAATACTCAGAAGCCTTTCAAATAAGAGTTCAAAAAGCGCCATCGCAGCACATCAATGTGCGTCTGCAGCGCGGATTATCCCCAATGCACAACCTCATCGAGAGCCAGTCCCTTGCGCCAACCGAACTTCTCCAAGTCACGCTCCTCGGCCAGGTGCGTTACTGGACCAATGCACAGCCAGGCCACCGGGCGCACGGGTGCCTCGACACCGACAAAGTCAGCCAGGAAATCCTCATGGTAGAAACTGACCCAGCCGACGCCGAGCCCCTCTGCCGTAGCAGCCAGCCACAGATTCTGAATAGCCAGCGCGACTGACATGAGGCCGGTGTCATCGACGGTGTCGCGGCCGAGAATGTTCTTGCCGCCACGGGTCGGGTCATAGGTGACGACGATGCCCGTTCCCGAGTCCACGATTCCTTCAATCTGAATCGGATTGAAGGTCTCACGCCGCTCGCCTTCGAGCTTGGCCGCGAATTCAGCGCGACGTCCGGCTACGTGGTCGGCAAACTGCTGCAGGCGGTCCGGATTCTGAATGATATGAAAGTCCCACGGTTGGGACAGCCCCACCGACGGGGCTGCATGGGCCGCCGCCAACACGCGCATCAATCGCTCCCTGTCCACCACTTCTCCGGCGAATTCGCGGCGCACATCCCGCCGCCGAAAAAGGGTGTGGTAGACGGCCAACTGATCGTCGGAAAGCGAATCGGTGTCAAAACCCTGCGCGGACAGCAGCGTGCGCATATCCATGCCGTTACTCCACCGCACCAGCAGTGTGGACAATCCAGGCGTACTCGAAGGCAGTCTGACGCCAGCGTTCGTAACGACCGGAAACACCACCATGACCTGCGGACATCTCGGTCTTGAGCAGGAACTGCCCCGGCTGACCTCCGACAACCTCGCGCAGCTTGGCGATCCACTTTGCCGGCTCCACGTAGAGCACGCGGGTGTCGTTCAAACTAGTAATCGCGAGAATCTTCGGGTACTTCGCATCGGCCGAGATGTTCTCGTACGGCGCGTAGGAGGCCATGTAGTCGTAGACCTCCGGGTCGTGGTAGGGATCGCCCCACTCATCCCACTCCACCACGGTCAGCGGCAGCTCTGGCATCAGCATGGATGTCAGGCAGTCGACAAACGGGACCACGGCCTGAATGCCCGCGAACCTATCGCCAGCAATGTTCGCGACCACGCCCATCAGCATGCCGCCCGCCGAACCGCCGAGTGCTACCAGCTGCTCGCGTGTGGTCCACCCAGAATCCAGCAGGTAGTCAGCGACGGCGACGAAGTCAGTGAATGTGTTCTTCTTCGTGGTTGCGCGACCGTTCTCCCACCAGCCGCGGCCCATTTCGCCACCACCGCGGACGTGTGCAATGACAAAAATCATCCCACGATCCAGCAGCGACAGTCGCGCGATGGAAAAGCCAGGATCCATCGAGGCTTCATAGGAACCGTAGCCGTAGAGCAGCGTCGGATTCGGCTTGCTCAGGTCCAGGTCCGCGCGGTGGATAATCGATACCGGAATCTGGGCACCGTCGGCTGCACTCACCCATTCACGCTTGGCGACGTAATCACCGCGATTAAACTTCCCGCGAATCTTCTGCTCCTTGAGCAGCACCCGCTTGCCCGAGGCAATATCAATCTGCCAAAGCTGCGACGGCGTGGTGAAGGAGCCGTAAGCGTAGCGCAACACCGGGGTGTCCCATTCAGCATTGCCGGTAGTGCCTGCAGAGTAGAGCTCTTCGTCGAAGTCGAGCTCGACGAAGTTCACAGCGGACGCTGGCACTGGAGCAGCAGCATGGCTTGTATCAGAGGCATCACCAGCGGAGCCAGCACCATCCTCATCCTGACCCAATACCGCCAGCGCCACACGGCCAATACCGCCACGACGGTAACCAAACGCGATGTGCCCAGCGAAGCAGTCGACGCCCTCAACGCGGACGTCATCGCGGTGCGGAACCAGCTCAGTGAGATCCGAAATGCTGTCGAAAGACCCCGCCGGCACCATGGCCAGTGCGAAGTTCGAACCAGTCATATTGTGTGTAATCAGCCACATATCCCGGCCGCTAATGACGGCGTGATCGATGTCGTATTCAACACCGGCCTCACGCGGGCGCACGCAGGTGAACTCACCGGTCGGGTCACTGGCGTCCAGGTACCAAACCTCGGAAGTAATCTTCGAGGAGCTCTCAATAATCAGGTACTTTTCGCTGCGTACCGTGCCGACTCCAACCCAGTAGGCCTCATCGGGCTCATGGAAGACACAGACATCATCCTCGGTGGAGGTGCCCACGCGGTGACGCCACACGGAATCCGGCCGCCAGGCTTCGTCGACCTTCTGGTAGAAGATCCACTCGGAGCCGACCCAGGTAGCACCTGCGGCGATGCCCGCAATTTCGTCATCAAGCAGTTCACCCGTGCGCAGATCCTTTACGCGCAGCGTGTAGCGTTCGTCGCCTGTGACGTCGGTGGAATAGGCCAGCAGATTGCCGTCCGCGGAGACGCTCGCTGCGCCGAGGGCGAAGAAATCATGGCCTTCGGCCAGCTCGTTGGCATCCAGGATGACCTGTTCTCCTGGTGCTGGGGCATCGTCGGCGATGGTCGGCGGCGTCCACGCGGCAAGACCGTCACCGGCCTCCGCACGCACGCGACAGCTCATCCCGTAGGACTTGCCCTCCTGCGTGCGCGAGTAGTACCACCAGCCGTTAAGGCGAGTTGGGACCGACATGTCGGTCTCCTGCACGCGCGACTTGATCTCCTTAAAAATCGCGTCCGCGGTGCCGTCAAGATCGGAGGTAAAAGCCTCCGTATAGGCATTTTCAGCCTCTAGGTAGTCGATAACCTCGGAGTTTTCCTTATCGCGGAGCCACTCGAAGTTATCGGTGAAGTCCCTTCCGTGGAAGGACCGAGTCACCGGCTTCCGTTGTGCACGGGGTGCGGGCAAATCCTTTTTTGCAGGCTTGCCGACGGATGCCGAGTCCAAGGTCACTTCGCTCACGCAGGTTCTCCAATCCAGTCCGAGAAGCGGCGGCCCGACAGTCGTTCGTAGGCCTCGACGTACCGCTCGCGAGTTGCTTCCACAACACTACCCGGCAGCGCCGGCGGCGGAGTGCCCTCGTCCTTCTTCCAGCCGGACTTGGAGCAGGTCAGCCAGTTTCGGACGTACTGCTTGTCGAAGCTCGGGTTAACCGAACCCTCCTGGTAGGAGTCGGCTGGCCAGTAGCGGGAGGAGTCCGGGGTGAGAACCTCGTCGGCCAGCACCAGGTTGCCGTCGGAGTCGAGGCCGAACTCAAACTTGGTGTCGGCCAGGATGATGCCGCGCTTAGCAGCCAGTTCAGCAGCCTGGGAGTAGATGCGCAGGGTGGCATCGCGAAGCTCTTCGGCGCGCTTCTGCCCCAGGGACTCCACAACGGCGTCGAAGGAGACATTCTCGTCGTGCTCGCCCAGCTCAGCCTTGGTGGCCGGGGTAAAAATCGGTTCTGGCAACTTGGAGCCCTCGACGAGGCCCTCTGGCAGCTCAATGCCACAGACAGTGCCGTTTTCCTTGTACTCGACCAGGCCAGAGCCTGTCAGGTAGCCACGTGCGACGCACTCGAATGGCAGCATGTCCAGCTTCTTGCACACCAGCGCACGACCTAGGCACTCCTCCGGAATGCGCTCATCGTCAGCCGGGCCAGCCATGTGGTTCGGGAAGTCAATCTCATCGAAGAAGAACACGCTCATCGCGGTGAGCACTCGACCCTTGTCAGGAATCGGGGTCTCCAGAATGTGGTCGAAGGCAGAAATACGGTCACTGACCACAAGCAGCAGAGTCTCAGGGTCAATCTCGTAGATTTCCCGGACCTTGCCCGCGGAAAGATGGTTATACGAGGAAAGTTCAGGTCGCATGGCGATAAAGTCTAAACCCCTATACGCCTTTGCACTCTATTGATACCTCCGGCCGCCACCCCAACTAGTGGGGATTGACGCAATTACCGTCGTCAAGCGGGAAAACTTTTGAGATTCCGGAGTGCTGCCCATCGAATTTTTCACAGGTGGACGACGGTGTTTGCCCCTCACCTCCCCCGCTCGGTAGATGACTGGACAAAAATATTTCTAAAAACGTGACAGAAAACACCGATACCAGTATTGTCTAAATTTAGTAATTCACGTCACACTTCAAGGATTTTGAAGGGAACAATCACATGGCAGCTCAGGCCAACAATAACTCTCTGCGCCGCGCAGTCGTCGTCGGTGGTAACCGCATTCCGTTCGCTCGTTCTAACAAGGAATACGCTAACGAGTCGAACCAGGACATGCTGACCGCCGCAATCGACGGTCTCGTCGCTCGCTTCGGTATCGGCGGCGAGCGCCTCGGCGCAGTCTCCGCCGGCGCTGTACTGAAGCACTCCCGTGACTTTAACCTCACCCGTGAGTGTGTCCTCGGCTCCGCACTGGCGCCGGACACCCCGGCTTTCGACATTCAGATGGCATGTGCCACCGGCATGGAAGCCCTCAACTCTGTCTCCAACATGATCAAGCTGGGCCAGATTGACTCCGCCATCGCCGGCGGCGTGGACACCACCTCCGACGCTCCGATTGCTGTCAACGACCGTCTGCGCAAGATCCTGCTGGAGGCCAGCCGCCAGAAGTCCACTCTGGACATGGCAAAGGTCTTCCTGAAGGCTCGTCCGTCCGACCTGGCTCCAGACACTCCGTCGACCGGCGAGCCACGCACTGGCCTGTCCATGGGTGAGCACCAGGCAATCACCACCGCCAAGTGGGGCGTTACCCGCGCCGAGCAGGACGAGCTCGCCGCCGCTTCCCACCAGAACATGGCAAACGCTTACGACGAGGGCTTCTTCACTGACCTCGTCACCCCGTACAAGGGCGTTTCCCGCGACACCAACATGCGCCCGGACTCCACCCCGGAGAAGCTGGCCAAGCTCAAGCCAGTCTTCGGCCGCGGCCTGGAAGCAGAGCCGACCATGACCGCCGGTAACTCCACTCCGCTTACCGACGGCGCCTCCGCCGTCCTCGTCTCCACCCCGGAGTGGGCCGCTGAGCGCGGTCTGCCGGTGCTTGCCGACGTCGTCGATTCCGAGGCGGCCGCAGTTGACTTCGTCCACGGCGACGAGGGCCTGCTGATGGCTCCGGCTTACGCCACCCCGCGCCTGCTGGCCCGCAACGGCTGGACCTTCGACGACTTCGACTTCTTCGAGATCCACGAGGCCTTCGCCGGCACTGTCCTGTCCACCATGAAGGCATGGGAGGACGAGGAGTTCTGCCGCACCAAGCTCGGACTGGAAGGCCCGCTGGGCTCCATCCCGCGCGAGAAGCTCAACGTCAAGGGCTCTTCTCTGGCAGCCGGCCACCCATTCGCCGCTACCGGCGGCCGCATTGTGGCAGCCCTCGCCAAGATGCTGCGCCAGAAGGCAGACGAGACCGGCAAGACCACTCGCGGCCTGATCTCCGTTTGTGCTGCGGGCGGCCAGGGTGTTGTCGCAGTTCTCGAGGCTCGCGTCTAAAAGCGCACCACCGATAAAGACACTTTTACTTTCAAGGAGAATTTTCCATGACCGATAAGTACCAGGAACTCGTCAACGGTGGTCCGCTCACTGGACTGGCTAAGGCCGCTGGCCTGCCGCAGCCACCGTTCCTGCGCCGCCACAAGCCGGGCGGTCCGCTGCTGAACAACGACAAGGTGCTCGTCACCGGCGAGGGTGCAGATGCAGACGCAGTTGCAGCTCAGCTGGCTGAGTGGGGTCTGCAGGTCCGTCGTGGCAACGCCGCTGACGACAAGATTGGTGCCATTGTCCTCGTCGCCACTGAGGCCAAGCGTCCGGCAGAGCTGCAGGGCCCAGTGCTCGCTGCTGCAAAGCACATGCGCAAGCTGGACAAGGGTGGTCGCATCGTCACCGTCTCCCGCGCCAAGGATGCTCACCACAACGCAACCCCGGCCGAGATCGCTGAGAACGCTGTCGCCGGTGGTATCGAGGGCCTGATTCGCTCCCTCGGCCACGAGGTTCGTGGCGGCTCCACCGCCAACGGCATCCTCGTTGCTCCGGGGGTCTCGGTCACCGCGCCATCCGTGATTTCCTCCCTGCACTTCTTCCTCTCCGGCCGCTCGGCCTTCATCGACGGCCAGTTCCTCCGCGTCACCTCCGACGCGGGCGAGATCCCGTCCGACTGGGATAAGCCGCTGGCTGGCAAGGTTGCCGCTGTCACCGGTTCCGCCCGTGGTATCGGTGCCGCTATCGCTCGCCAGCTCAAGGCTGACGGCGCAGAGGTCATCGTCATCGACGTTCCACAGGCGGGCGAGGCTCTGTCCAAGGTTGCCAACGAGCTCGGTGGCCTGGCTCTGCAGCAGGACATCACTGCCGACGACGCCGGCAACGCCATTGCCGATGCCGCTGTGGCCCGCTACGGTCGCCTGGACATCGTCATCCACAACGCAGGCATCACCCGCGACAAGATGTTCGCCAACATGGACGACGCCAAGTGGGGCTCGGTCATCGCCGTCAACATCGAGTCTCAGCTGAAGATGAACGAGCAGCTGCTGAACCACAAGGCCTTCGAGAAGGCTCCGCGTATTGCCACCATGGCTTCCACCTCCGGTATCGCAGGTAACCGCGGCCAGACCAACTACGCCACCTCCAAGGCCGGCGTTATCGCAATGGTCGAGGCTTACGCTGAGGAGTTTGCTAAGCGCGGCGGCAACATCAACGCTGTTGCTCCGGGCTTCATCGAGACCGACATGACCGCTGCTATTCCGTTCGTCAACCGCCAGGTTGCTCGACGCGTGAACTCGCTGCAGCAGGGTGGCCAGCCGGGCGATGTCGCCCAGGCAATCGCCTTCCTGGTCTCCGACCGCGCTCTCGGCGTCAATGGTCACGTCCTGCGCGTCTGCGGTCAGAACATCGTCGGCGCCTAAGCGAAGTCGCGGCTTCCGCATAGGCTCCCGATAAGGAGGAAAGAGGAAAACTTATGGCTAAGACCCTGGATGCCATTCCCAATCTGGTTCCGCTCTACGCCAAGGCAGCTGCTGGTTCGGCGAAGAAACGCCCGAACTCCACCGAAATCAAGGTCGATGAACTAGTGGTCAAGGGCGTCACTGTCGATGCCGACCGTGACCAGGACTTCCGCGACGTCGTTGGCGCCCCGAAGTCTGAACAGGCTTTCTTCGGCCACATCCACGCCCTAATCATGCCCATCCAGATGGAGCTAATGGCTGCGGATGATTTCCCGCTGCCGATGATGGGCCTGGTCCACACCGAGAACACCTACCGCGAAATCTCGCCTGTCACACTCGGTGGCAAAGTTGATATCGCGGTGAAGGTTGCCGCATTCCGCGCTCACCGCTCGGGCACTGAGGTTGTTCTGGAGTCAACTGTTACATCGTCCACATCCGGCGCCACCTTGGTCGAGGAGCAGTCGGTGTATCTGGCCAAGGGCGTTCGCCTGAAGGATGCCGAGGGCTTCGAAGAGGTCCAGGCACAGCGTGAGGCCATCAAGTCCGGCGCCGAGACCATCAAACGCGAGCAGTTCAAGGTTCCCTTCCCCACCGCTCAGTGGAAGCTGGCTGGCAACACCGGCCGCAAGTGGGCCAAGGTTTCCGGTGACTGGAACCCGATTCACATCACCTCTGTCTCCGCGAAGGCTCTGGGCATGCCAGCAGCGATTGCACACGGCATGTACACCGCCTCCCGCGCGCTGGCTGAGGCACAGGTTCTGCCGGGTCAGTCGTACGAGTTCCAGATTTCCTTCGGTGCGCCGGTCGTTCTGCCGACCACCATCAATGTCGCACTCACCCACACCGGTGACGGTGCAGGTGCTGCTCACAACCTGACTGAGGGCAGCTCCAACATCGGCCGCGCAGTCAACATTGTCGCGTGGGATCGCAAGAAGAAGCGTCCGCACTTCACCGGAAGTGTTCGTCCGCTGAAGTAGTTGATGCGAAAGCGCTGTAGAAAACGCCGCGCTTTGGAAAACCAGTCTCCTCATCGACTGGGCCTTTCCAAAGCGCGGCGGTTTTGTTTCCCTGTTGTGCTTTTGCCCGGGGCACGACTGGAGCCCCCTCCGAGAGACACCACCTCCTCCCTCTCCCCCCCCCGGCCGGCAACCCCGCCACTTTCCCGCCTTGAAGATCAGCTGCTGGGTTTTTCCGCCGTTAATGAAGAGTCGCGGCTTTACTTCGCAATTGCGTGACTAAGCACTTTTCAACCGCATGTAGGCAACGCCTTGTTGACACCCCATTCACTCCTCTATTTTATGTTCAATCCATTGAACATAGGAGGTAATCGAGTGTCTTCATCATCGAAGACGCCGCTGACTTTCACGGAACTCCCACCGGAGGAGTCACCCCGAATCGTGTACTTCTCCAGTGCTTCTGAAAACACTCACCGGTTCGTCCAAAAGCTGGCTCAACCAGCAGCACGCATCCCGTTACATCCGCGAAAAGACGGAATGATTCGCGTTTGCAGCCCATTTGTCCTGATCACACCGACTTATGGTGGCGGATGTCGGCGCCGCGCGGTACCTAAGCAAGTCATCGCTTTTCTCAACGACGAAACCAACAGGAGTTTCATCCGCGGTGTCATCACCTCGGGCAACACAAATTTCGGCACCGACTTTTGCATAGCCGGAGCCATCATTTCTGCAAAATGCCAGGTTCCGGAGCTATACCACTATGAGCTACTGGGGACAGACCACGATGTGGAGAACGTCAAAGAGGGCCTGGAAAAATTCTGGAGGAGCGCTACTTCTTGAACATCTACAGCTATTCAACTACGCCACCGTCTTTTCGAAAGGACCCAGCTGCCCGCCTTCGGCCAATCAACTGGAACCGAGTGCAAGATGACAAAGATCTCGAAGTGTGGAATCGCCTAACAGCAAATTTTTGGCTGCCCGAAAAAGTTCCGCTGTCCAATGACCTTGCAGACTGGCGACGTCTCACCGATCTAGAACGCGAGCTGACCATGAAGGTCTTCACCGGACTGACCATGCTCGACACAGTCCAGGCGTCTGTCGGGGAGATTTCCCAAATTCAAGATGCCCGCACCGAACATGAAGAGGCCGTCTACACGAATATCGCTTTCATGCAAGCAGTGCATGCAAAGTCTTATTCTTCAGTATTTTCTACGCTATCCAATACCCCTGACATCGACGCTGCCTACCAATGGGCAGTCGCCAATGACATCCTGCAGGCTCGGTCAAAAGCTGTGCTCAAACACTATTACGGCGACGTTCCACTCAAGCGAAAGGCGGCAGCAACGCTTCTTTCGTCCTTCTCGCTCTACGCCGGCTTCTACCTCCCGCTGCACTTCGCATCACGTGGCATCCTGACCAATACCGCCGACATGGTGCGCCTGATTCTGCGTGACAAAGCTGTTCACGGCTATTACTCCGGCTACAAATTCCAGCGAGGCGTAGAAACCTACGACACCGCCACGCAAACGCAGATGAAGGCTTTCGTCTTCGAACTTCTCGATGATCTATACCAGCTCGAACTGAGGTACTCCGAAGCCCTATACCAACCACTCGGGCTCTACGACGACGTTGCCAACTTCATTCGATACAACGCCAACAAAGCGCTCATGAACTTGGGATACCCGCAGCGGTTTAACCATGAAGAGACCGCCTTCAAGCCCGAAATTCTCGCCGCCCTCACCCCGGGGTCAGATGAAAACCACGACTTTTTCTCCGGTTCCGGCTCCGCATATGTCATCGGAAAAGCCGAAGACACCGCAGATGAAGACTGGGATTTCTAAATCCACGTCTTTCCCCATACATCCTAAGAAAGGAACATTCGCATGACTGCACAGATTTCTATCCTGGTAGGAAGCTTGCGTCGAGCCTCCTATGCACGAAAGATTGCACTCAAGGCAGCCACGTACTTCCCCGATGACTTCAAAGTCGACATCGTCGAGATTCGTGACCTCCCTCTCTACAACTTCGACTACGACGACCCCGCAGTGTCCGATATTGCGACTCCCGCGGAATACACCAGTTTCCGGGAAACCATTAAAGCCAGCGATGGCATCCTATTTGTCACCCCAGAAAACAACCGCACAATTCCTGCAGCTCTGAAGAATGCCGTTGACATCGGATCTAAGCCCAACGGTGATGTGGCATGGAAGAACCTGCCCGCGGGAATTATCAGCCACTCCGTCGGCCGTATGGGCGGTTATAGCTCTCAGAAGAACTTGCGACTCGCGCTGTCGTACTTCGACATGCCGATGCTCGGTCAGCCAGAGGTCTTCCTGGGACAATCGCCAACACTCATTGACGAACAAGGAGAATTCACGTCGTCAAGCACTGAGGACTTTGTTCGCGACTACATCAACAGATTTGCAGACCTAGTTCGCGAGCAGAGCCCACGCCACTAACTGAAATCCCCTAATCAGCGCAGCGTTACTGGGGATATCGCCGTATGAAGATTCTTCACTGACTAGGATCAAACGCTGCGTTCTCTGCGCGGTTAGGCGCTCGTCGTTAGGCTCATTTTCATGACTGTTTCTATCTCGGCCGTGATCGCGCTTAACGACGACCCCCGCGCCGCTGCGCGGTTTTACGCCGAAGGTTTTCACTCCAACATCAAGCCCAACTCCACCACGCTCACCATCGGCGGGATGGACTTTGAACTCATTGAGAACGGGAACCGCCGATTAACCCCCGCTGTGTCTTTTATGGTGCGATTTGCCCCTGGTCAGGAAAACCAGCTGCGCAGACTGTGGGAGCATCTGATGGCGGGTGATGAAACCATCAGCGGTGGTGCTACGCTCATGCCCCTGACCAGCTACGATTTCTCGCCGCTCTTTGGCTGGTTGGTCGACGGCAATGGGGTCAACTGGCAACTGATGATTGATTCCTTAACCAGCGGGGCTGCAAGCACGGACGCTGCCGCAAAGACAGCGAATCCCGCCGTTATTCCCTACTTCATGTGGACAGGCGACGAACCACAGGCTGCCGCCGCCACCGAGGTATACAACCGGCTTTTCGGGTCAGGGAATTTCATGACGCTCGACTCGCCGGGCATGCACAATTTCACCTTCGGCGACGGTGTGGCGATGCGCCTCTCCAGCGATTCGGCCGAAGAGGTCGAAAGCGCCTGCCAAGCGCTTGGCCTAACAGGCGCTGAGGTTGCCGAGGGCACGGAAGCCGTCGTCAAGCCTGACCGATTCGGCGTGTACTGGACGCTCTAGCGTTACTTACGGGTCAACGCGATTGCCGCGCCGACGACGGCTAACAGAACTGCACCAATAGAGAACCACATCATGTTGGAAGAGCCGTCATCCTCGTTTTCTTCGGTGCCCTTCGGATTCTGCTGGCTACTAGTCGGGGCCTCGCTACTTGGCGACTTGTGCGCGACCTGTTCAAAAGCTGGGCCCGGAATCTTCTCGCCGACCAACTCCGTGGTCAGCTGGTAAGTCACCGGGACGTTTTGAACACCCGCGACATCGTGGGATTGACCGGCACCCCAGCTGTTGTTGAAGAAGACAACGATGTACTGGTCGCCATCCAACCAGGCTCTTTCAGCCTCGTAATCGCCCGACTTTTCACTATCTTCGCCGATCCGATTGCGATAGTTAATCCGGGCCGAGTTACCAAATGTAGTCTCTTCACCGATCTGGTGTTCATTGGCCGGACGGTTTTCCTCGCTGCCGGCGAGCTGGCGTGCCGAGTTCAGCGTCTTGATATCCAGGCCGGAGATCTGTGCAAGCTTGTCCGCTTCTGGGGCGTCAATGAGTTTGACGGCGCCGCGGAGCTGCTGCCCATACTCGGACTTGATCTTGTACACGTGCGTCTCACCAGGAACAATGTCGGCCGTGACGCTGCTGATGTTGTCGGCAGTAAGTTCCGTGGCGTCATCGAACCACGAACCTGGGGTGACCTTCTTAGCCTGATCTGCTTCCGGTGTCGCGGGCGGAGGGTTCAAGCTCTCCTTGTCGGACGGGAACGCCTCCGGCACATCAATCAGGTTTTCGTTGGCGAAACGCTTGATGGTTACTTCTGCAGGAATGTCCTGGCCCTCGAAGGAGCCGCCTTTCCGAGCCACGGAGAACACCACATTGCCCGGCTTACAGTCCCCCTCAGCTCCCCCGGACTGCTTGGTTGTTATCGATGCGAAAAAGGGGCCATTGGAGTCGATGATGCCATTGCCGAAATCATTGGCCAGGAAGCAACTGCTGTCATCCAAATGCATAGTGAGCGCGAAGTTACGAACATCTAGGTCCATCAACGTCGCGCCTGACGACGCTCCCGGCACGGTAGCCGCACTAATTGCAAGCCGCTCTCCCTCAGCAACCGGGACGGAGAAGTACTCAGCACCGTCGCCTTCCTGATTACCGATGCTGCGCTCGGACTCAGGAGTCTTTTCCCGCAGCTTGGTCGAGAACGTTTCCACGTCGGCAGGCACCTTGGTAGCGCTCGTAGGAGCGTCGCCGCCCTGTATCTCTTGCGCGCTGGACTGCGCGGTGCGTGCGGTGCGGGTCGCCAGCGTCTTCATGGACTCAGCCAGCGAATCGGAGTCCTGGGCGTCCAGGTACTCACCGCCAGTGGCCTCAGCAATGCACTCCAGTTCAGCACGTGCACCTGCATCAACAAGGAAACCAACTGTGTTGATGACCAGGTCAATGCCCTGCTGCTTGAGTTCCTTGGCTACCTCGCACACCGGTGGCGGAGCACAGGTGTCCTCACCATCGGAGACCAACACAATCGAACGTTGCCCTTCTTTCGGCAACTCATCGGCAGCCTGACGCAGCGCAGGCCCCATCGGGGTGTGGCCGGAGGCTTGGACCTTTCCTACTTCAGCAGGAATCTTCGCCGAGTTACCCGCCTGCACGGGCAGCAGCGTGGTGATGTCCTGACAGCCAGCTTCCCGCTCCTCCGGCGAATTGCCAACTTCCGTGCCGTAGACCATGAACCCAATTTCGGAGTCCTCTGACACCGATCCCGCGAACTTACTCGTGGCAGTCTTCGCTGCCTCCATTCGGGTCTGGCCGCCCGCGTCGTCGGCAAGCATTGACCCTGAAGCATCCAGGATCACCATGGTTGGCGAGATAGTACTCGCGGCCTCTTGCGCCTGTGCACGCCCTGTTGTGATTCCCGCAAAAGAGCCTACGAGCACCAGCAGCATGGAGATGGTGAGCACGACCGCTGAGAGTTGTCTTCTTCTGATCATGTGGTCGGTTCCTTTTCTTCAAGCGTAAATCTTCAAGCGTAAAAAGAACGTTACATGACAAAAGTATGTCTGATTCTCAAGATAATGACTGGGCAGACCCCAAAAATTACGGGCGCCAAATATGATTACGGGCTGCAAATGTGAAACTGTATGAGTTTATGACACTTTCAGGCAATTTTTCAGGGGTAGGTTCAGGCGGTGAATGCATCACCACTTTCGACCAGGAGAAGTAGTGAAGCAAACCCG
>OCJN01000104.1_pt1 | contig 41603 bp, 40 predicted proteins | sample 1480731 | NCBI WGS metagenome assembly OCJN01 (sample SAMN05301479, study PRJEB22388) | human skin metagenome | isolation source: Infant 1 DOL 23 skin | host: Homo sapiens | place: USA: Pittsburgh, Magee-Womens Hospital of UPMC | collected 2013/2014 | reverse complement strand
AGGTCGTGTTGTACTCTACGATTTTTTCGGGACTGCTGGCCGCCGTTTTCGCTGCTGGTGCCCGAATTATTCCGCGCATTTTCACCTCCGCTTCGGAGGTTCTGGATGCCATTTCCCAGCCGTGGTGGATCTTGGTAACCATGGTCATTGGCGGTGGCGTGGTCTTTGCTCTCGATGGCGTACTGCTTGGCGCCGGCGATGCGGCCTTCTTGCGCACACTGACAATTTCTTCGGTTTTGGTGGGATTTTTGCCAGGCGTTATCTTGGCCCACTTTATGGGCACGGGATTAACCGGCGTGTGGTGCGGCCTCGCCGCCTTCATTGCTTTCCGTATGGTAGGCGTGGTCTACCGGTTCCGATCCATGAAATGGGCCGTAGTACAAGAGAACTAGCTGCGCTAAAGTGGGCGTATTGATATTCGCGGGTGAGGCACGTCTCCGTGCAGTGCGCAGTTGTTTGGAAGGCAGGTAGAACCTATGCCAACAGTGTGGGCAGTTTCTGACCTGCATGGTGCAGTAAGCGCCAATAGCGAGCGCATTGCTCAGCTCACGCCGCCAGATCCCGCGGATTGGCTCATCGTGGCTGGAGATGTAGCAGAACGCACCGATCTCATCATTCGTATTCTGCGCCAGCTCAAAGATCGCTATGCCAGAGTCATTTGGGTGCCTGGCAACCATGAACTCTTCTCGCGCTCACAAGAGCGGTATCAAGGTCGAGACAAATACACGCACCTGGTGGAAAGGTGCAGGGAAATCGGGGTAATTACTCCTGAAGATCCGTATCCGGTATTCCACGGGACCACCATCGTGCCGCTTTTTACGTTGTATGACTATAGCTTTCGTCCGCATGGGCTCACGGTGGACCAAGCAATTGACGCGGCGCGTGTGAAGCAACTGTTGATGACCGATGAGTTCACCATTGCCCCCTTCGTAGACGTGCGGGCGTGGTGCTGGGATAGGTTGGCCTATTCCATCAAGCGTCTTTCTAGGGTGCATGGCCCCACGGTGTTGGTGAACCATTGGCCGTTGGTACAAGAGCCGACCATGTTGCTGCGTTTTCCAGAGATTGCACTGTGGTGCGGCACGCGGCATACAAGGTCGTGGCCGCGGCGTTATAACGCGCAGTCTGTGGTTTACGGCCACTTGCATATGCCCTTGCGCATGAACGTGGATGGCGTTGACCACATTGAGACCTCTTTGGGATATCCGCGTGAATGGCAGGGCCGTGACAGCGTTCAGCCTTGGCCGTATCCGGTACTGCGTTCCTTTGTGGAGGAGGGGACACCATGATGTATCCAGAGCTTTTTCCTGACAGCGCGCGCTATTGCTATGTACGCACGGATTCGAGTTACGCGAATTTGGCCAATTTCGAACAGCTCGCGGCCGAAGAAAAGTCGCTCGTTTCCCAGGCAGTTGATGTACGCAAGGCGGAGTTCGGCGATGCTAGGTGGTGCGCGCACCGAGCCTTGCAGGAATTGGGTGCTAATTCGACGACGCCGATTTTGCGCGGCGAGCGCGGAATGCCGCTGTGGCCAGAAGGGTTTATCGGCTCGATGACACATACTGAGGGGCTGCGAGCCGCGGTGGTTGCTCCAACCACAGCCCTAAAATCTGTCGGCTTGGACGCAGAACCTGCCGAGCCGCTGCCGGATCATGTGCTCACCATGATTGCCCGGGCCGGGGAGATGCCGCAGCTATTGCGGCTAAGTAAGGCGGGGATTAACTGCCCAGACCGATTGCTCTTCTGCGCCAAGGAAGCCACGTATAAGTCGTGGTTTCCCATGACCTTCCGCTGGCTCGACTTTGATCAAGCTGAAATTGATCTGCGCGAGGACGGCACGCTCATTTCCTATATTTTGGCTAGGCCCACACCGGTTCCGTTTATCACTGGGCACTGGGTGATTCGAGACGGCTACGTCATAGTGTCTACTACGGTTCCGGCCCTAGACTTTAGCCATTAAAGGGTAGAAGGCCGTGCTACAAACACGGTGGCTAGGCGCTTGCCCTTTTCCTTGATGAGCGCGACTGCCTGACCATTGGGAGCCACGGCAGCATGCACGCCTTTGAGCCCACGCGGCTCGAGCCATTTGCCCATGGCAAGCGCGCCTGCTTCATCTTTGGTGACGGAAAGGACCGGGAAGCAGCGAGCCAAAGCTTCGTCCAAGCTCAAAGAAAGGCGAGGGGAATTGGCGAGGTCGTCGAGCGAGAGGGCGTCGGCAAGAGCAAAAGGGCCCACTTCAGTGCGCCGTAGAGCCGTCAGGTGCCCGCCCACCTGTAAGGCCTTGCCCAAATCGCGGGCTAAGGAGCGGATATAAGTGCCAGAAGAACAATCCACCGTAACGTCTAAGTCGATGTAGTCGCCCTCGCGGCGTTCGGCAAGAACGTCGAATTTATTAACCGTTACGGGCCGGGCAGGAATGTCTACTTCGTGCCCCTCGCGGACGAGGTCATGGGCGCGGCGGCCGTTAATCTTAATGGCGGATACGGCCGCGGGCTTTTGCATGATATCGCCAGTGAGCTTGGTAATTTCAGCATCAATTGTGGGGTGTTCGATGGCCGCAGCGCTAGCGCCCCAGGAGTGTTCTCCCTCTGCGTCATCGGTTGTGGTGGCCGCGCCGAGGCGAATGGTGGCGTCGTAGGACTTAGTGGAGGCCACCATATGGGCCAAAAACTTGGTGCCGCGCTCCAATCCAAGAATTAGAACACCGGTGGCCATAGGGTCGAGGGTGCCGGCGTGGCCTACTTTCTTGGTGTGGAAATACCTGCGTAGGCGACCAACCACATCGTGGGAGGTCATGCCGGCAGGTTTGTCTACGATGACGAGTCCGGAGTTTGCGAGCGCATCAGTCATAGCCTCTAAGTCTATGCTCTACGATGGTCTGCGTGGATATTTGGTACGGAATCAATGAGATCCCCGCGCAAGTGGGCCCAACGTCAATAACCATCGGCGTCTTTGACGGCTTGCACCGCGGCCATCAGCAGCTCATTTCCGCCTGCGTGGAGCACGCGCGCGCCAATGACGAGCTTCCAGTCATGGTGACCTTTAACCCGCACCCAGTGTCAGTATTCCTGCCGGAGCGCGCCCCACTGGCGGTGCTGAGCTTTGAGCGCCGGCTGGAATTGGCCGAAGAGATGGGTATTGAAGCCGTGCTAGTCATCGACTTCACGCGGGACCTAGCCGGCGTGGAGCCGCGGCCCTACGTAGAAGAACTATTGATAGGAAAGCTCAACGCCCAGCACATTGTGGTGGGGGAGAACTTTACCTTTGGCGCGGGTGCCACCGGAACTGCCCAGGCTATGCAAGATTTCGGAGCCGAGTTCGGCTTTAGCGTGGATATCGTCCCGTTGCTGGATGATGCTGGCGTGCGCATTTGCTCCACCCATATTCGCGAGTGCCTTGCAAACGGGGACGTTGAATCCGCCAATTGGGCGCTCGGCCGCCATTTCACCGTGACCGGGCCCGTAGTACGCGGGGCAGGTCGGGGAGGAAAGGAACTGGGATTTCCTACGGCCAATCAGTACTTCCCGGATACGGTGGCCATCCCGGCCGATGGCGTTTACGCGGGCTGGTTTATCGTCCACTCTGAGGCTTCTATTGATGGTGATATGCGCCCAGGCGTGGCTTATGCGGCTGCAATTTCCGTGGGAACCAACCCCACTTTTGGTGATGAGGAGCGCTCCATCGAGTCCTTCGTACTCGACCGCGATGCGGATCTGTATGGATATGAGGCCACGGTGCATTTCGTCAGCCATCTTCGCGATATGGTGAAGTTCAATTCCGTAGATGAGCTGCTAGACGCCATGGCTAATGATGTAGCCAAGGCCCGTCAGGTGCTTGCTGCCGATGCTAAGGCTCAAGGCTGGACCGCCAAAGACTACTTCTTACGGGAGAAATAAATGAAGGCCATTCTCGATCTTGATACCGGCATTGATGATGCCTTAGCGCTGGCATATGCCATCGCTCATCCAGACCTGGAATTAATCGGCGTGACCTGCACGTACGGCAACGTGACCGTACCGTTAGCCGTGCGCAATACACTGGCCCTTTTGGAGCTGCTGGGCAAAGACAATATCCCGGTCTTTGCCGGCTCGAGCCCCGATGGTTTTCAGCCGAGCGATATTTCCTCCTTCATCCACGGCCGCAACGGCGTGGGCGAGGTCCTCCTACCGCCGGCAACCGGGCAGGCCCAGTCCCAACCCGCGGCAGAATTCCTCATCCAAGCAGTCCATGAACATGGCGATGACTTGGTCATTATTCCCACCGGCCCTTCCACCACGATCGCTGCCGCAATGCGCCAAGACCCCAATTTCGCCGCTAATGCGCATCTGGTGATGATGGGTGGAGCTCTCACTGTCCCTGGCAATGTCACTCCATGGTCTGAGGCCAATATTTCCCAGGATCCGGAGGCGACCGATTATCTTTTCCAGCACACCATCGATACCACCATGGTGGGGCTGGACGTCACCTTGCGCACGCTGTTGACCACTAAAGAATCAGTTCGTTGGCGCGCTACCGGTACCCGCGCTGGGCGCATCTTCGCGGACATGGTGGACTATTACATTCGGGCCTATGCCACCACATCGCCACACTTGGGCGGCTGTGGGCTGCACGATCCACTGGCCGTAGCGGTAGCGGCAGATGCCTCGCTTGTCGACGTCCTTTCGATAAACCTCAAAGCTGACACCACTGGCCCTACCCGCGGCCGTACGATCGCAGACGAAAACCGGCTTTCCACACCGGCAACCGCGAAAGTAGCTGTGGGCGTGGATAGCGAGCGTTTTGTGCGGGAGTTTGTAGAACTATTGGAAACGCTTTTTAGCGAGCTCTAGCAGGCCAGACTTAGGGGCCAGGTGGTTTTGATTTTCTGTGCCTGCGCGCTGTAAGGTGTTTCTTTGGCTTAGCGACTGCGGTTCACAGCAGTTGCGGCACGTACAAGTCCCGCGCACCGCGCAGGCTTATGCGTCACGATAATGTGGACTGAAATAAAGGAGAAATACTCATGGCTTTGACCACTGAGAAGAAGGCTGAAATCCTCAAGGAGTACGGCCTGCACGAAACCGATACCGGTTCCCCCGAGGCACAGGTTGCCCTGCTGACCTCCCGCATCAATACTTTGACCGAGCACCTGAAGTTCCACAAGCACGATCACCACTCCCGTCGTGGTCTGTTGCTCATGGTTGGTCGCCGTCGTGGCCTGCTGAAGTACCTGGCCGAGAACAACATCGATCGCTACCGTGATCTGATTTCTCGCCTGGGCCTGCGCCGCTAGTTTCGGTCCAGCTTCGGCCATTTCGCCCCGCCTTTTGGCGGGGCTTTTGTGGTTTTTCTGTTAGAATTTGACACCGTTGTCATAGACAAAATCGACCAGGCGGCACCGACGATCGCCTAAACCACTCAAGGAGACATTTTTTAATGAGCGTTCAGAACTCCGTCGAGTTCAATATTGACGAGGACTTTGGCATTACCGAGGCCATTGCCACGCTAGACAATGGCGACTTTGGCACCCGCACCCTGCGCTTTGAAACCGGCCAGCTGGCCCGCCAGGCAGACGGCTCTGTGACCACCTACTTGGACGATGACACCATGTTGTTGGCCACCACTACCGCTTCTAACCAGCCGCGTGAAGGATTCGATTTCTTCCCCCTGACCGTAGACGTTGAAGAGCGCATGTATGCCGCCGGTAAGATTCCGGGTTCCTTCTTCCGCCGTGAAGGCCGCCCATCTTCTGAGGCCATCTTGGCGTGCCGCCTCATCGATCGCCCGCTGCGCCCGACTTTTGTCAAAGGTCTGCGCAACGAGGTTCAGGTCGTCGTCACTGTGATGTCCCAGGATCCGGAAGAGTACTACGACGTCGTTGCTATCAACGGCGCCTCCGCTGCCACCCAACTGTCCGGACTCCCTGTCTCCGGCGCTGTCGGCGGCGTCCGCATGGCACTTATCGCTGATGATAAGCACCCAGAAGGCCAGTGGGTGGCCTTCCCGAACCACGAGCAGCATGAGCGCGCGCTATTTGAGATGGTCGTCGCTGGCCGCATCGTCAAAAAGGGACGCAAGGATGACGTAGCCATCATGATGGTTGAGGCCGGTGCCGGCACCAACGTTGCAGAGCGCATTGCTGATGGCGCTCCTGCGCCGCAGGAGCCAGCCGTTGCTGAAGGTTTGGAGGCAGCCAAGCCTTTCATTAAGACCTTGTGTGAGGCCCAGAACGGTCTGGCAGAGCGTGCCGCCAAGGAGACCCAGGAATTCCCACTGTTCCCGGCATACGGTGATGATGTATTCGAGGCAGTGGAAAAGGCCGCTGCTAAGAAACTGGAGAAGCTGCTGACCATTCCGGGCAAGCAGGAACGCGACGAAGCCACTAATGATTACATGGAGCAGGTCGAAGACAAGCTCCTTGACCAGTTCGCGGACCTCGATGAGGCGGATGCTTCTAAGCAGATCCGCGGCGCTTATAACGCCCTAATGAAGCAGATCGTGCGCCAAAAGATCCTGTCTGAGGGCTTCCGCATCGATGGCCGCGGCGTGACCGATATCCGTGACTTGTCCGTTGAGGTGGATTTGGTACCGCGCGCTCACGGATCTTCGCTATTTGAGCGCGGAGAGACCCAAATCTTGGGTGTCACCACGCTGGACATGCTCAAGATGGAACAGCAGATCGATTCCCTGACCCCAGTGGAATCCAAGCGCTATATGCACCACTACAATTTCCCGCCATTTTCCACCGGTGAGACTGGCCGTGTGGGCTCGCCGAAGCGCCGCGAGATCGGCCACGGCGCTCTGGCTGAGCGCGCCCTACTTCCGGTTATTCCTTCCCGCGAAGATTTCCCATATGCTATCCGTCAGGTCTCTGAGGCCTTGGGCTCCAACGGCTCTACCTCCATGGGCTCCGTGTGCGCCTCCACGTTGTCTCTCTACAACGCCGGTGTTCCGTTAAAGGCTCCGGTAGCCGGCATCGCGATGGGCTTGGTTTCTGGCGAGGTCGACGGCAAGGAAAAGTTCGTCGCCCTCACCGATATCCTCGGCGCCGAGGACGCATTTGGCGATATGGACTTCAAGGTTGCCGGCACCTCTGAGTACATCACCGCTCTGCAGCTGGACACCAAGTTGGATGGCATTCCTTCTAAGGTTCTGGCCCAGGCTCTGGAGCAGGCTCGCGATGCCCGTTCTACCATCCTGGAGACCATGGCTGAGGTTATCGATACGCCGGATGAGATGTCCGGCCTTGCCCCGAAGATCACCTCGGTGAAGATTCCGGTCAATAAGATCGGCGAGCTCATTGGACCAAAGGGCAAGACCATCAACCAGATCACCGAGGAAACCGGTGCGGATGTCTCCATTGAGGATGACGGAACCGTCTTTGTTTCCGCTGCTACTGGTGAAGCCGCAGATGCTGCCATCGATAAGGTCAACTCCATTGCGAACCCACAGCTGCCGAAGGTGGGAGAGCGCTTCCTGGGCACCGTGGTAAAGACTGTTCCGTTTGGTGCATTCGTTTCCCTGACCCCGGGTCGCGATGGCCTGATTCACATCTCTAACCTTGGTGGCGACGAGCGCATCGAAAAGGTAGAAGATGTCATCAACGTTGGCGATAAGGTGCAGGTAGAAATCGCGGACATCGATAACCGTGGCAAGATTTCTCTGGTTCCAGTAGAGGACTAATCCTAAAGCCTAAAGAAGGCCCTGAGTTCCAGCTGGTGAGCTGGAATTCAGGGCCTTTCTTGGCTTTGCACGCCACCGAGCATCGATGCCGGAACTCTAATTCTGGAAATCAATCACCACACGTGACGGGTCCTGGAGATAGGTGACGGAGTAGGGCGTCTTTTTCTCCAGGCCGATAATGAGCTGGGTTTGTGCTTCAAACGTGGTGGTGTAGTTGATTTCGCTTACTACGCCGGCACCAGGTGTAGTTCCTGGTGACATATACTTTTCCTTGAGCTCAGGAGTTGAAGGCCATGGCGTTCCCTCTATGTCTAGGTTGAGGAACGTATTTCCTTGGACCGCAACTGGCTTTCCAGATGCCTGTTGGGCAGGGGCATCGGTATAGGAGGTAAACCACCCCGGTTCACCTTCGCCCTCTAAGTCAATGACAACGCGAGTAAACCCATCGTGTGCTGCTACTCGCACACCAGTGGGGATGAGGTTTCCTAGCCCTTTCGGCATATGCTGTTGGTCCTCGAGCGAGGCCGTACCCATGCCCGCAAACGCAACTGGGGACGCGGCTTGTGGGATTTTTTGCTGACCAGCATCCGCCGCTGAGGTACTTTGCGGGGCGGAAGTAGTAGGTGCGGCGGTGTTGGTCTTGGCCTCAGTCGTGTCGATAGTTGACTGAACCCCGCTGACTGCTGGTGAGCTTTGCTGCGCGGTGTCCTCGGTGGAACAAGCGGCAAGTGCTAAAGCACATCCTGCGCTGGTGACTATGGCGAGAGGGCGAGAGAAAAATGAGCGAGACAAGTTCATCACTTCCTTCGTGCTTACCGTCCTATAAGCCTCATTCTACTGGGGCAGACGGGGCGGGGATTATAAAGTGATGCAATTGTTAATCCTCGCATGAGGCAAGTCGCAGAGGGGTGAACCTACTTCTTTAACTGTACGAGCTGAATAAGGTTACCTACGGTGTCATCAAAAACCGCAATGATGGACGGGCCAACATCGGTAGGCTCCATGGTAAAGTGCACGCCCTTGTCATTGAGGTCCTTGTATTCCTTTTCAATATCTGCCGAAAGGAACTGGGTCACTGGGATTCGATCGGCCTTTAGTGCTGCGGCATAGTCTTTTGCAGCGGGATGCCCCTTCGGCTCCAGAAGCAGCTCAGTATCTCCTTCACCATCGGCATTGGTGACGGTAAGCCACCGGAAATCGCCGTGCGTAACGTCATCCTTAACGCGGAAGCCTAGGGTGTTGACGTAGAAATCGTGAGCGCGTGAAACATCATCTACAGGAACAGAAGCGATATAAATCTGCATGCAGGCCATCCTAGTGACGAATGTAAGTCATCGTTTAGAAGCACACGTCCTTTCAGACAGGCGAGGAATTGCGCAGCTGTCATGCGCGTTAGGATGGAGAGAAAAGTACTAAGAATGTGGCTGAAGTAAGGAGAGCACACCATGGCAATCAAGGTTGGCGTTCTAGGCGCCCACGGACGTGTGGGCCAAGCAATCGTCGAAGGTGTTAGCGCGGAGGATGACCTAGAGCTGGTGGCAGAAATCGACCGCGGTGATGATTTGCAGCAGCTTGTCGACGCCCACGCAGAGGTCATCGTGGACTTTACCCAGCCGGATTCCGTCATGGGCAACCTTGAATTCTGCATCGCCCACGGTATCCACTGCGTGGTAGGTACCACCGGTTTTGATAAGGAACGCTTGGCGCAAGTAGAGGAGTGGACTAAGCAGGACGGAGCCGGCAATGTCCTTATTGCTCCGAACTTTGCCATCTCCGCGGTGCTCACGATGGTGCTGGCGAAGCAGGCCGCCAAGTTCTTTGAAACCGCAGAGGTCATCGAATTCCATCACCCGACCAAGTTAGATGCTCCTTCCGGTACTGCAATCCATACTGCTGAAGGTATTGCCGCCGCACGCAAGGAGGCTGGCCTTGGCGAGATGCCCGATGCCACGGAAAAGCAGTTGGACGGCGCGCGTGGTGCCAATGTCGACGGCATTCCGGTCCACGCAGTACGTACCCGAGGCATGGTGGCACATGAAGAGGTTATCTTTGGCGCCCAAGGCCAGTCGTTGACCATCCGCCAGGATTCTTATGATCGTGCGTCCTTTACCCCGGGCGTGCTGGTAGGCGTGCGCCAGATTGCGGATCACCCGGGACTGGTTGTGGGCCTAGACAAGTACTTGGGTCTTTAAGCCATGGCTAAAGCAAGTGAGCTAGATATCCAGCTCATTGCCGCAACGCAGTTTCAGGCCCCGCAGGGAGTGGGTTGGCACGCGGATAAATCGGCATCCGATGGAGAAGCGCTCGTCGAGTTCGCTGGCAGGGCGTGCTACGAGTCTTTTGATAAGCCAAATCCACGCACGGCAACCAATGAGGCCTACCTGCACCACATCATGGAGGTAGGCCATACGGCTTTGCTAGAGCATGCCACGGCCACGATGTACATCACAGGATTGTCGCGTTCGGCCAGCCATGAGCTCGTGCGACACCGGCACTTTTCCTTCTCCCAGCTTTCTCAACGCTTTGTTCACCCAAATGAAACTGAAGTTGTCCTGCCGAAAATGGTTGCCGAGGACGAGCAGCTCAGCCGGCTGGTTATGCAAGCGGTCGATGAAACTCGCTTCGTCTACGATGAGTTGCTTAACGCACTAGAGGAGAAGCTGGACGAGCCCAACGCGCTCCTGCGCAAAAAGCAGGCCCGCCAGGCCGCTCGTGCCGTGCTTCCCAACGCCACAGAAACCCGCATTGTTGTCACCGGCAATTATCGTGCGTGGCGGCACTTTATCGGTGCACGTGCGGCGGAGCAAGCTGACGAAGAGTTGCGCCACGTTGCAGTTGCGTGTCTGAAGTTGTTACAAAGCAAGGCGCCGGTCCTCTTTGATGACTTCAATATCACCACGTTGGCTGATGGCACGAAGATGGCAGCGAGCCCCTACGCCTAACACGCGCGTAGACCCGATGCGGCTAATTGTTAGTCAAAAGGGTAATCTTGACGGCTATGAGCACAGGTATGACAGCAAAGACTGGCGTCGACACCTTTGGACGCATCGGCGTCGCCATGGTCACCCCGTTTGATCGTGACGGTGCGCTGGACGTTGCAGCAGGTCGTCGCCTAGCAGCTCATCTCGTTGACAATGGCGTTGATTCGCTCATCCTCGGTGGAACCACGGGCGAGTCACCGACCACCTCGGTTGAAGAGAAGCTGGAGCTGCTCAAAGCCGTAAAGGAAGAAGTAGGAGACCGCGCAAAGCTTTGCGCCGGTGCTGGAACGAATGACACCGCAGCCTCCATCAAGTTAGCTAAGGCCACCGCGGAGGCGGGGGCAGATAGCCTATTGGTGGTTACTCCGTACTACTCTAAGCCTTCCCAAAAGGGCGTTTACGAGCACTTTGCCGCAGTCGCGCAAGCCACGGATCTACCGATCTGTGTCTATGACATCCCTGGCCGCTCGGGCATCCCAGTAGCGCCGGATACACTCCGCCGCCTAGCGGAATTGCCGACCATCCAAGCCGTGAAGGACGCCAAGGGCGATCTTCCTGCGGCCGCAGAACTCATCCGAGAAACCGGTCTGGCCTGGTATTCCGGTGACGATCCGATTAACCTGCCGTGGCTTTCCCTCGGTGCTTCTGGTTTTATCTCCGTCATCGGCCATGTTGCACCGCGTGCCTTGGCAGAACTTTATGAAGCTTTCGACGCGGGCGATATGGCCCGCGCCCGAGAAATCAATGTCACTACGCTCCTTCCGCTCACCCATGCACAAGCTCGGTTGGGCGGAGCGACGTTTGCAAAGGAAGCCCTGCGCCTGCAGGGCATCGAAGTTGGCGATACCCGTCTTCCTGTCACCGCTGCGAGCGAGGAGGAACGCGAGGTACTTCGCCGTGATCTGGAACAATCTGGAGTCCTCTAAGAATGAATGAACCCCGTAACCGTTCCCGCAAGGTGACCCGCAAGGCGGGCCCACCGGCGGAAAACGAAACCGCCTCCAACGAGGCGGCTTCGCCAGTTTTCCAAGCCCCAGCAACTGATGCGGGCAACTCCGCGCAGGATAATTCGGCTAATGGCGACAAGGAAAACTCTAACAAGAAGAATTCTTCCGATAATCACAACGATGGTGGCGGCAATAATCGTCGCTCCCGTTCCCGTGGCAGCCGCGGCCGTGGTCGTGGTGGCAATGGCAATAACCACGGTGGTAATAACAATCACGGTGGCAATAACAAGAATGGCAATGGCAAGAACGGAAATGGCAACGGTAAGGGCCGTGGCCGCAATAACCGAGGTCGCCGCAACGTGCCTAAGTCTATGCAGGGCGCCGATCTGACCAAGCGCCTGCCGGAGCCGCCAAAGCAGCCGAAGGATGCGCTGCGTATTTACGCTTTGGGTGGCATTTCGGAAATCGGCCGTAATATGACCGTCTTCGAGTATGGTGACGACCTCATCATCATCGACTGCGGTGTGCTCTTCCCGTCCTCCGGTGAGCCAGGAGTGGACCTCATCCTGCCTGACTTCGGTCCGATTGAGAAGAAAATCCACAAGGTCAAGGCTCTCGTCGTTACTCACGCGCACGAGGACCACATCGGTGCCATCCCGTGGCTGCTCAAGCTGCGCCCAGATATCCCAATCGTTGCTTCCCGCTTCACTATCGCGCTTATTGCTGCGAAGTGTAAGGAACATCGTCAGAAGCCGAAGTTCGTCGAGGTTAATGAGAAGTCCGACGTAACCTACGGCCCGTTCCGCGTACGCTTCTGGGCAGTCAACCACTCCGTGCCAGATGCCCTAGGCATCATGTTGGGAACCCCGGCAGGCAATATCATCCACACCGGTGACATCAAGCTGGACCAGACCCCACTGGATAATCGTCCAACGGACCTACCAGCCCTGTCCCGCTATGGTGATGAGGGCGTTGACCTCATGCTGTGTGATTCCACCAACGCCACTGTGCCTGGTGTATCTGCCTCTGAGGGCGATATCCCCGCTAACTTTAAGCGCCTAGTTGCCGGAGCAAAGCAGCGCGTTATCTTGGCATCCTTTGCTTCCAACGTCTATCGCGTCCAGGCCGCTATCGACGCAGCCGTGGCAAACGGCCGCAAGGTGGCCTTCAACGGTCGTTCGATGATGCGCAATATGGAAATCGCGGAGAAAATGGGCTTCTTGAAGGTCCCACGCGGCACTATCATCCCTATCGATGAAGCCGCCAAGATGGCTCCGCATAAGACCATGCTGATTACCACCGGTACCCAGGGCGAGCCGATGGCTGCCCTGTCCCGAATGGCTCGCCGCGAGCACCGTCAGATCACCGTCCGCGACGGCGATACCATCATCTTCTCCTCCTCGCTTATTCCAGGCAATGAGGAAGCCGTCTACGGCGTGATCAACATGTTGTCCCAAATTGGTGCCAACGTCATTACTAACCAGGACGTCAAGGTGCACGCTTCTGGCCACGGTTATGCCGGCGAGCTTCTTTTCTTGTACAACGCAGCCCGCCCGCGCAACGCTATGCCGGTCCACGGCGAGTGGCGCCACCTGCGTGCCAATAAAGAACTGGCCATTTCTACTGGCGTAGACCGCGATCGTACGGTTCTTGCTCAAAACGGCGTGGTCGTGGATCTGCGCAAGGGCCGAGCCGAGGTTGTAGGCCAGATGCAGGTCGGCAACCTCTACGTTGATGGCGTTTCCATGGGCGATGTGGATGCTGATACCTTGGCGGATCGCACCAACCTGGGTGCCGGCGGCGTGGTTTCAATCACCTGCGTGATTGATAACCGCACCTCGCGCTTGCTGGAGCACCCGACGGTATCTACCACGGGCTTCTCCGATGATGACCGCGGCATCGTGCCGGAGGTTGCAGAGATGGTGGAAAACACCATGAACGATCTCGCTGCAGAAGGCGAGAACGATACCTATCGCATGGTGCAGAAGCTGCGCCGCAAAGTGTCCAAGCTCATGGACTCCAAGTACAAGCGCGAACCCGTTATCTTGCCGACCATCGTGCCGACCAACTCCGGCCCGTTGGTTACCGATGAGGAGGACGTCGACGCTTCTCGTGAGTCCCTGTAAATAGCACGGGACCGCACCTTAAATTGGACGAAGCCCCAGCATGCCAACCAGCTCGGTATGCTGGGGCTTATGTCGTTTTCTTCTGCCGAGCGTGCCAAGATGGTCGCGCTATTTCATAAGCTTGGACCCGATGCCCCTACCTTGTGCGAGGGCTGGACTACTCGCGACTTGGCCGTGCATCTGTGGGTGCGAGAAAATCGCCCCGTCGCAGCCGCCGGAATCTTTATCAACGCACTGTCTGGTCAGCTGGAGAAGGAATCACGTACGGCGGCTGAGCGTGATTTTGATGAGCTGGTTGATGACTGGGGGAGGGGGCCGGCCACCTATAATCCGGTTCGTTTTGTGGAGGCTCAGCAAAATTTCGTGGAGCATTTTGTGCACCACGAGGACATGCGTCGGGCTAATGGAATGGGTCCGCGGGATTTCTCCGCCCGGATCAAGCAGCAAATGCATAGCTACCTGAAACCCTTAGCTAAGGCGGCCCTGCGAAAATCCACCCGCCCAGTCATTATCCAGCCCGAAGGCTTGCTCCGCATTGTCGCAGCGGATAAGCATCACGTGGCTGACAAGGGTGATGCCGTAGTCAGAGTGACAGGCGAGGTTGGCGAGCTCATCCTGTGGTCCTTTGGGCGGGAGGCTGCCGAAGTTTCAGTCGAGGGAGATGCCACGGCCATCGTAAAGTCAATTTTCTAATCTTGATATAGCCATCAATACTGAAGTCCTCGCTGCATGAGGGTGATGTCTCGTCAGGCTGTGGAGCTAAGCGCTAAAGAAACGCGTGTGGCTAATGTGATTTATGGGGTGGCCCGGTTAGAGTAGAGGCATGTCTGTCAAAAATGCCTCATCGCGCGGGACGCGCCGAAAGTCGAATCGTTCACGGCCATCCGGCCGCAGCCGGTCCGGTGCTGGCATGCCGGAGACCTTGGCCATGACGTCTTCGCATCAGCGCGCAGCGGCGACCTCGCAGGAGCGCACGGGCAGTGCGTTCCGGGCCGTCGGCAAGGGCTTGGGCGTGGCATTTGGTGCCACGGCTCGCGGTATGGGAAATATGGCGCGAGGCATAAGCCATGGAATGGCCGGGCTCAAGCCCAGCGAAGATGCATATGACACTAAGGAGTACGAGACGACGAGGGAGCCGGAAGAAATTTCTGCACGCGGGGAGAAAAAGAAGCAAAGCAAGGTTACTCGTGCGCGCGACGTAGAGGCGGAAGAAGACTTTTCCGCTATGGAAGTGGGCGAGTCAGAAGCGCGCGGCATTCAGGTAAAAAATCCCGATGCGGTAGCACTGGTGCTTATCGGTATTGCCATCGTGCTCGCGGCCACGGTCTGGTTCGGTGTCGCCGGCCAAGTAGGCGCCTGGGTGGGCAATATCGTGCGCTATGTCATTGGTGCGGGCGCCTGGGTGCTTCCGGTGGCCCTAGTAGCTTTGGCCATTGCCCTTATGATGGATATTTCCGGCCCTGCGGGTCACTTCAAACCGCGCATTGTGGGCGGAGTCAGCATCATCGTCTTGGCCATGCTGAGCCTCATCCATATCTTTGCTGGAACCCCTGAGCTTGGCTTTACCCCGGACAGCGCTGGTGGTGCTGGCGGTGTTATCGGCTACGGCATCGGTGGCCTTTTGGAAACTGCCTTCACGTCCTTCGTTGCCGTGCCATTGCTTTTTCTGGTGATAATTTACGGCGCTTTGCTGGTCACCGGGATTACCATCCGCGAGGCCTACGAGTTGGTGGCCGATGCCATTGGTGCGGCTTTCTCTCGCTTCGGCGGAGCCGAGGATGACTCTTATGACGATGAAGGTGATGACCTTTATGGCCACGTCACCGGTGATATCGATGACATTGCAGAAGGCCGCGAGCGCAGCGAACGCCCCGCACGACCTGCGACCAAACGCCGTTCCTCTGAACGTGGGGGAAGCCTACGCGCTTTCCGACGCTCCTCCGAAGACCCTGCCCCGCATGGTTCCTCTTATCCGGTAGATTCCCCCGCTGCGGCAGAAGAGGAACACGCAACCCGCACCTTCAGTGCGCCAAAGCGCGATGGTTTCCAAACCGTGTCCAACCCCGCCGATAAGCCGGCAGAGCGCGAGATGGGGGATACCGATGAGAGCCCAGTGGTAGAAGACACCGCTGTTTCTTCGCCCGCTCAGCCAGAGTCTGCGGATCCGGAACCAACGCGCGTTTTGGGCACCGCGCGCCAGCGTCCTGCTTCTAATTCTTCTCGCTCTGCTGCCGCAGCGGGTTCCGCTGCAGGCTCCGCTGTGGGGTCGGCTACTGGCGCGGCGGCCGGCGCTGCTGGTGCTGCTGGTGCGGCAAGTGGCGCAGCCAAAACTGCTGCCGCCGGAGCTGCAGGTGCCGCTGGTGCGGCAGCAGCCGGTGCTGCTGCAGGTGCTGCCGGCGCCGCTGCAGAAGGAGGTGCGGATGCGGTCTCATCCGCACACGAGAAGGCTCGCCAGCTCTTCCGTGAGCGTTCCGGGCGCGACGCCACGACCGGCGCGCAAGTGGATAACGCTGAGCCTGCAACCGAAACCGCAGGAGGGACGAGCTCTACAGCTGCTCCTGCACCTGCTGCGCAGTTTGGTAACGAGAATTACGCGGTTCCCAGTACTGACTTGCTAACTCCGGGTACTCCGGCCAAAGAGCGTACCGAGATTAATGACCGCATTATCGAGGCCATCACCGATGTCTTCGAAGAGTTCAAGGTGGATGCCCAAGTAACCGGCTTCAGCCGTGGTCCGACAGTGACCCGCTATGAAATCGAGCTGGGGCCAGGCGTCAAGGTATCCAAGATTACGAACCTACAATCCAACTTGGCCTACGCTGTGGCCACGGATAATCTGCGCTTGTTGACGCCTATTCCAGGCAAATCTGCAGTTGGTATCGAGGTTCCGAACCCCGACCGCGAAATGGTTCACCTGCGCGAGGTACTGGATGCGCCAGCCATGACCAGCTCGCCAGACCCTATGCTCATCGGATTGGGCAAGGACATTGAAGGCGAATACACCTCCTTCTCAGTACAGAAAATGCCGCACTTGTTGGTCGCTGGTGCTACCGGTTCGGGTAAGTCCGCCTTTGTAAACTCCATGTTGGTCTCGCTGCTTACCCGCGCTACGCCAGAGCAGGTTCGCCTCATCCTGGTGGATCCAAAGATGGTGGAGCTTACCCCGTACGAGGGTATTCCGCACCTGATTACGCCCATCATCACTCAGCCGAAGAAGGCGGCGGCTGCCTTGCAGTGGCTGGTGGAGGAGATGGAGCAGCGCTACATGGATATGAAGGCTGCTCGTGTGCGCAAGATCGAGGACTATAACCGCAAGGTTGTCTCCGGTGAATACCAAGCGCCCGCAGGTTCCGAGCGCGAGGTTCGCCCGTACCCGTACATTGTCTGCGTCGTCGACGAGCTGGCCGACCTCATGATGACCGCGCCGAAGGAGATCGAGGACTCCATCGTCCGCATCACCCAGAAAGCGCGTGCCGCCGGTATTCACCTCGTGCTGGCAACCCAGCGCCCGTCCGTAGACGTGGTTACCGGTTTGATCAAGACCAATGTGCCTTCGCGCTTGGCTTTCGCCACATCCTCGCTGACGGACTCTCGCGTCATCTTGGACCAAGGCGGCGCTGAGAAGCTCATTGGTATGGGCGATGGCCTCTTTATCCCGCAGGGTAAGCGGCCGGTGCGCATGCAGGGCGCGTTCGTTTCAGATGATGAGGTCATGGCCGTTGTCGATGCCGCGAAGTCTCAGGCTGCGCCGAACTATACCGAGGGCGTGACTGAAGAAAAGCAGTCCGAGGCCAAGCAGGAAATCGACGAGGAAATTGGCAAGGATATGGATGACCTCCTCGAGGCCGTCGAGCTGGTTGTCACCGCCCAATTGGGATCTACTTCTATGTTGCAGCGTAAGCTGCGCATTGGCTTTGCCAAGGCTGGCCGCCTAATGGATCTCATGGAATCCCGTGGTGTTGTCGGTCCATCCGAAGGCTCAAAGGCCCGCGAAGTGCTTGTGAAGCCGGAAGAGCTCGATACCATCATTTGGATGATTAAGGGCGCCGATCCGGCTGAGGCCCCGAAGGAGATTCAGGAAGAGATGCAGCAGCAGGAGCAGAATGAAGCGGCAGCTTCCTCCGATGCCGATGCTCCCGCACCCTCCGATTCCTCCCCGGAAGGCGATGCTGGTGATACCCGTACCGTCCAGGCAACGTATAACCCTTCGGCAGGCGCCTTTTAAGATCGTGTAGAGTTGGACGAGTCTTGGAGGGGAGTACCCCATTTTTCGGTATTGATCGTCAGCACGGAAGCGTCAAGCTCCCGGTCGTGCCGGCCCGGCTGCTTTGTAGCCGGGCGGGGGAGACCTCCGGTCATTTTGTTGTATCTTCGACCGGAGGGATGTACCAATGCATGTGCCATTGTGGATCTGGGCGATTTCCATCGTCGTTATTTTGGGATTCTTTGTTTTTGACTTCTACTCTCACGTGCGGACCCCGCACGAGCCAACGCTGAAGGAATCCGGGTTTTGGACCCTGTTCTATGTAGGTGTTGCTCTTCTCTTTGGTGCCGGTGTGTGGGTCATTTGGGACCACGAACACGGCATTCAATACCTCACGGGTTACGTGACCGAAAAGGCGCTATCAGTAGACAACCTCTTTGTCTTCGCGCTCATCATGGGGGCCTTCAAAATCCCGAGCAAGTACCAGCAGAAGGTATTGCTCATCGGAATCGTCATCGCCTTGGCGTGCCGATTAGTATTTATCCTCTTGGGTGCTGCGGTCATTGCTGCATGGTCCGATATTTTCTATCTCTTTGCACTATTTCTCATTTACACGGCGATTAAGCTTATCGTCGATGAGGTTCGCGATGCCCCTGAGACCGATCCCAATGACATGGGCATCATCAAACTGATCCGCAAGGTAGTCCACGTCACTCCGCGCTACCACGGGGATAAGCTCACGCACCGCGTGGAGAATTCCGCCGGAAAGCGTAAATTTGCCTTTACCCCGCTGTTTATTGCGCTGGTTTCCATTGGCCTCATTGACGTGATGTTTGCCTTTGACTCCATTCCGGCTATCTACGGCATTACTTCAGAGGCGTTTTTGGTCTTTACTACCAACGCATTCTCCCTTATGGGATTGCGCCAGATGTATTTCCTGCTTGATGGCCTGCTTGATCGCCTGGTGTACCTGCCTTATGGTTTGGGCATCATCTTGGGCTTTATTGGTGTCAAGCTGTTATTCCACGCGCTGCATGAGAATAACTTGCCGTTTATTAACGGCGGCGAGAACGTGGAGGCCATTCCAGAGTTTTCCACTATCACCTCCCTCATAGTGATCGTGGGTGTACTGGTTATTACGGTGATCGCCTCGATCATTAAAAATAAGCGAGATGAGAACCAAGGCGGAGTGCCGGTATCGCACAATCACTTTGACTGGGACGAGGAAGGCAATAAGATCGTTCGCAATAAGAAGGGCGAATTCCTGGGCAAGGCCGAAGACCTGCCCAAAGAGGAATTGCCGCACTAAAAGCGAGCGTTCACAGGATTCCATTCGCGGAAGCTACGGCCGGTGATGCAGCCGGCCTGATAAAACGGGTCTTTGTCCATGAGGGCGATGGCATCAGCAACCACGGCGTCGTCGTCAAGTGCCACGATGATAAGCGCGCCTCCCTTGGAATCTGTCAGGGGGCCGGTGGCAATAATGGTGCCCTCATCAAAAAGCTGCGCGGTAAATTCGCGGTGCGCTGGGCGGGCCTTGGCGATCTCTGGATTAGTGGGGTTGTAGTCGTAGCTAACTGCAAAATACTTCATGCTGTGCATTTTAGTTTGCAGGGGCATCTAAGCGCAGGCCCTTAGTGCTAACGGGTAGTATGTATAACGTGAATCAACCCGGAACACAGTCAGCGCAATCCTCGGATGTGAATCCGCAGGTGTCCAATTGGAACCTGCCAAATATTCTCACCAGCCTGCGCATTCTATTCATTCCGGTATTTGCATGGCTGGTCATCGCAGACCATGAATGGTGGGCTTTTGGCCTATTTGCAGCGCTAATGTTGACCGATAAGCTCGACGGCGACATTGCCCGCGCTCGCGGCCTTATCACTAATTTCGGCAAAATCGCCGATCCCATCGCGGATAAAGCGCTTATGACCACTGCACTGGTCTGCCTCAATATTATTGGGGTATTGCCGGTGTGGATTACTGTTGTCATCCTCATCCGTGAATTCGGCATCACCATCTGGCGGATGATCTTGCTGCGCCGCGGAAAGGTAGTGCCTGCTTCCAAGGGCGGAAAGCTAAAGACGGTATTGCAATCGGTGGCCGTTGGTTTGTACTTGTGGCCGCTGCCGGAGTGGATGAACCTACCTACTTTCCTAGTCATGCTGTTGGCAACAGCGGTGACTGTGGTCACCGGTGCGCAGTATCTCATTGACGGCAAAAAGCAGAATAGCTAGGTAAGCCATGAGCACTACGGCGGCTGGTCTGGTATCACAGCTCACCCAGCGTGGCGAAACCGTGTCCTTCTGCGAGTCCCTTACTGCCGGGTTGGCCAGCGCCACGGTGGCGTCCGTTCCCGGCGCATCGGCTGTGTTGCGCGGGGGTCTAATCACGTATGCCACCGAAGTCAAATCCCACTTCTTGCGCCAATCTATCGCTGATATCGAGGCCGTCGGCGTGGTTTCCGGCGAGACCGCTCTGGCTATGGCGCGCGCCGCAGTGGCAGAAACCGATGCAGACTGGGGGATAGGCCTTACCGGAGTCGCGGGCCCAGACCGACAAGAGGCCAAGCCAGCGGGCACGGTCTACATTGGAATCTATTCCCCTGGCAGAGTTGCTTTTTCTCAGCTGCTTGCCGGATTAGGGGAAGAAAGAAATGAGATCCGAGAGGCCACGGTGGCAGCGGCTTTGCGGCTCCTAGGCACAGCTTTGGAACAAAATCCGGTAGGGCGGGAACAATAACGGGAAGAGGGGCGTTGACTATAGTGATGAACATTTCTACTGCAGTCCTCGAACACTCGGTATCCGGCGCCGCAACACCGGCGGCACCCAGCACTGCTCGTACCCCTGAGCCGCTTTTGCGCGAAGCCCTTGGGTTGACGCTGCGCGCCTTCCGCGCGGACAAGGGAGTAACCTTGCGTGAATTAGCTGGAGTAGCTCGCGTATCCCCAGGATATCTCTCGGAGTTGGAGCGCGGCCGCAAAGAGGTCTCCTCTGAACTGCTCGCGTCTGTATGCCACGCGCTAGATTGCTCGGTGTCTGACGTACTGATCGAAGCCGCCGGTTACATGGCTCTTCCTTCCATGGATGAGGAGCTTGCCCACACGGCGCCTGCCGCATCAGAACTCTAGAGCACCGCGGTTCACCGCACCTGCAGCCGGCCTTGTCCATGCGAGGAGGTCGACTGTGGTGATTATGAGGAGGACGTCGCCAAGCCTCGGCGAAAGTGGGGAGTGCAAGCGGCGGAAACGGCGCTTCGCTACTATAAATTGCAGAACAAAACGCACGTATATTTAGCCAAGGAAGGTTGAAGCACACCATGGCGAACCCATTTGTTAAGGCCTGGAAATACCTGATGGCCCTCTTCGATAACAAGATCGAGGAAAACGCCGATCCGAAGGTACAAATCGAGCAGGCCATCGAGGAAGCTCAGCGTCAGCACCAAGAGCTATCTCAGCAGGCCGCTGCCGTGATTGGTAACCAGCGTCAGCTGGAAATGCAGCTCAACCGCCGCCTGTCTGAGGTAGAAAAGCTGCAGGGGAATGCCCGTCAGGCTCTGGAATTGGCCGACCAGGCCCGTGCCAAGGGCGATGAGAACAAAGCCGTGGAATACGAAAATGCAGCCGAGGCTTTCGCCGCCCAGTTGGTGACTGCGGAGGAATCCGTAGAAGATACCAAGAAGTTGCACGACCAAGCGCTGCAGCAGGCCGAAAAGGCTAAGCATGCGGTTCAGCGCAACAACGCCGCGCTGCGTGAAAAGGTCAATGAGCGCTCCAAACTGCTCTCCCAGCTGGAGCAAGCAAAGATGCAGGAAAAGGTTTCCGAGTCTTTGAACTCCATGAACGAGCTGACCGCTAATGGCAACACTCCATCCCTGGATTCTGTGCGCGATAAGATTGAGCGGCGCTATTCCAAGGCATTGGGCCAAGCCGAGCTTGCAGAGAACTCTGTGGAAAACCGCATGGCAGAGGTGCAGCAGGCTGGCGTGCAGATGGCCGGCCACTCCCGTTTGGAGCAAATTCGCAGCGAAATGAACTCCTCCAAGTCCGTGGAAGGCAATAAAACCCAGGCTATTGAGGGCAATAAAGCTCCCGGCTCTGCTGCCGATAGCGCAGCGCAGCCTGGCACCGCTGCCGACGATGCGGTGCAGGCCCGTTTGCGTGAGTTGCGTGGGGAGTAAAGCCACAACTTCTTAGAAATTACCGCCTTCCCCGAAGAAAATCTCTCGGCCCAGGAAGGCGGTATTTTTAGCTCTCAGTCGCCGACGCCTCGGGCTTGTAGTGCTTCACCCATGGCCCGTGCACGCCGGATGGAGCGAATGATGACAGGGGTGCCAAATGCCAAAGGCGACATGCCAGCACCGCGCGCTTTGCGGGCATCGAGGACCTCATAGACGGTTTCAAACATGAGTGGGATGAGCCGAATCGTCAGTGACATGGCTAGGCTGATGTTTTCTACCGGCACACCTACTCGCTCAAGCGGCTGCAGCGATTCTTCTAAAGACTCCATGATGGCGTCCACAGTGGACGTAAGCGTCAGCAAGAATGCGGCCATCATGGCAGCGAAGACATTGAGGAACATCACCGCCGCATAATCGAAGTCCTTTGCCCACCATTGAAAGCCTGCCAAGGGAACCAAGAATAGCAGCGGTGGCCACACTTGGCTCCAAGCAATGCGCAGTGGAATCTGGGCGCAGCCATAAAGAATGACAACAAAGATGACACCGCCAGCTGCCCACGGAATGGACTTGAAGAAGAGGCTGGAGACCAGAATAAAAACGAGTAGGAATGCGATCTTCCAGCTGGGTTTGAGCCGGTGAACAAAGCTGGTGCCGTCAACATAGACCGAGAGCGGGAGATTCGTGCGTCGCTGCATGGCAATCCTTCCTACAGCGGCCGCTGGGCCATGAGGTTTTGGTAGAAGTCTATGACCTCCGCTGGTTGTCCATCAGCGGCGATGCGATGGTCATCGATGCAGATGACACGATCAAAATCGCGAAGAAAATCCAGATCGTGGGTGACCACAATCAGCTGCTGCTCCAGCCGTGCGAATTCTCTTTTGATCCGATCGCGGTTGCGCAGATCCAGCAGGGTAGTGGGCTCATCAGCGATGATGAGAATGGGATCGATAACCATGACGGCTGCCAGCGCGAGGAGCTGCTTTTGTCCGCCGGAAAGTGTATGCGGTGAGCGCTCGGCAAGCTCTCCGAGCCCAAAACGCTCAAGAGCAGCATCTACCCGGGCGGTGCGCTCGTGTTTGGGTAATTTAAAGCGGCGTAGCGAAAATGCCACGTCATCGCGCACATTGGGCATCACAATCTGATTTTCGGCGTCCGAAAAGACAAAGCCTACTTTTTCGCGCACCTTTTTGCCCTGCTTGGCGACGTCCATCTGGTCCACCGTCACCGTACCCTTACTGGGAGCTCCCAGGCCGTTAATGAGCCTAGTCAGCGTGGATTTTCCGCCACCATTTTGGCCGATTATTCCTATGCGCTGTTCAGTAAGCGTGAGGTTGATGTCCTCAAGCACGACGGTGCCATCAAAGGCTACCGTGACCGAGGAAAAATCGATGGTGGGCACTAGGAGGCCTTTCGTCCCATTAGATCGGGGAAAGCTGCATGGACACCGAGAGCGATAATGACGGCTACGACAAGCTTCGCGGCATCTACAGGAATGAAGGGCAGCTGGGCGGCAAAGGCCGGTCCAATCTCCAAGCCGGAGCGGATCATGAGGCCAAAGGCACCGCAGATGTACTGGACGGCGAGGCCGACCATGGCAGCAACGGCGAGTACGAGGGTCATGCCGCCCTTGTTCTTGGGGGAGCGGTAGGCGATAGCGCCGGAAATGGCCGGGGAAAGAACGTAGCCGATGATATAGCCCGCGGTAGGCCCCGCCAGTGCGCGCAGCGTGGTTCCGCCACCGGCCAAAACGGGAAGGGCAAGGCCCAAAAACAAGAAAAGGACACCTACGTATCCGCCGCGTTTGCCGCCCAAAATTAAGCCGGCGAGGATAAGCGCTGCATTTTGCAGCACGATGGGGACGCCTGCCGAGCCGATGGGAATGGAAACGAATGCGAGGACAATGACAAGGGCGGTAAACACGGCAACATATGCAATGGTGGTGGCCAGAGAGTTCTCTTTCATGATGAAGAGGTTAGCACTGCATGAAAACTGCAGACAATTATAGGTTTTGAACGATGTTCATTTAGAGCTTCAAGTTGGGTGCCAAAGGAAAGGCGGTGGACGAACAGTTAGCCTTTACCGGGCTGCTGGCGCGGCCTGTCGCACACTGAGTAGGATGGCCCGCATGCGATTGACCGAGTACCACCAGCTCATTGTGGATGAATTTGGCGAATCTAAGGGGAAATGGATAAGCCATTCGCATGTCTTGCCTGACCTAGGTGCAACCCCGGATGAGCTTATCGAACGCGGCGTCGATCCGCGTCGCGTGTGGCTGAGTCTGTGCGATGACTTTGACGTCCCGAAAGAGCGCAGGTTGGGAGTCGATTATCCGTCTTTGTAGCGCCACTTGGAGCGCCTTAGCGGTGTGTCTGCTTTCGAAATTCGAACAGATGTATGTAATATGGCGGAGGTGTCGACGTAGTCGTCTACAGTGGGATGGCGTTGATGGCGGGAACCGTTTGAGTTTCTCAGCAGTCTAATTATGCGTTAGTACATCGTTTTAGAAGATAGGGATGAAAATTTATGGCAACCAAAAAGAAGTCTTCTTCTGCCGCGGCTAAGGGAGATGACCGCCAGAAGGCGCTCGATGCCGCCATGGCCATGATTGAAAAGGATTATGGCAAGGGCGCTGTCATGCGCTTGGGCGATGACAATCGCCCGCCGATTAAGGCCATTTCTTCGGGCAATACCGCCATCGACGTCGCTCTGGGCATTGGTGGTTTCCCGCGTGGCCGCATCGTAGAGATTTATGGCCCTGAGTCTTCTGGTAAGACCACCGTCGCGCTGCATGCCATCGCATCTGCGCAAAAAGACGGCGGCATTGCCGCGTTTATTGACGCCGAGCATGCTCTCGACCCACAGTATGCTCGCCTTCTTGGCGTGGATACCGATAATCTCTTGGTCTCCCAGCCAGATACCGGCGAGCAGGCCTTGGAAATCGCCGATATGCTGGTGCGCTCCGGCGCTATTGACATCATCGTGGTTGACTCCGTGGCGGCTTTGACCCCGAAGGCGGAAATCGAAGGCGAGATGGGCGATAGCCATGTCGGCCTCCAGGCCCGATTGATGTCGCAGGCACTGCGCAAGATGACCGGTGCGCTGTACAACTCTGGCACCACCGCCATCTTCATTAACCAGCTGCGCGAGAAGATTGGCGTAATGTTTGGCTCGCCTGAGACCACCACTGGTGGTAAGGCGCTTAAGTTCTACTCCTCCGTTCGCTGCGATATTCGCCGCATTCAGACCTTGAAGGATGGCCAGGATGCCATTGGTAACCGCACCAAACTCAAGGTGGTAAAGAACAAGGTTTCCCCACCATTTAAGATTGCCGAGTTCGACATTATGTATGGCGAAGGCATTTCCCGCGAGTCTTCCATCATTGATCTTGGCGTAGAAAATGGCTTTATTCGCAAGTCCGGCTCATGGTTTACCTATGAAGGCGATCAGCTGGGCCAAGGTAAAGAGAAGGCACGTAACTTCCTGAAGGATAACCCGGATCTAGCCAATGAAATTGAGCAAAAGATTTTCCAGAAGCTCGGAATCGGTGAGGCCGCAGCCGAGAGTGAAGAAGCTGCCGCGATGGACGTTCCCGGCGCTGATGACCCATTGACCGATGAGTCCGTGGATCTTGTCCCCAATGTCGATTTTGATGACGACTAAAACCGTCTAGCTTCGTACCCCACCGTCTGCATCCCCTTCTGAATCTGCATTATGAATCAGCCCGCCCCCGAAAAGCTCGCCCAACTCCGACAGGCCCTCGAGGCCTATGAGAGTGGTGCGGCTGGGGGCGGGCTTTTTGATAGGGAAGCAGAAGAAGCCAAGGCTAAGGTTCGCTCCCGCGCTCTAGGACTTTTGGACCAACGATCTAGGTCCCGCAAAGAACTTTCTGACCGCCTGATTAAGGCGGATTTCGAACCGGACCTCATCGAGGACGTACTGGATGATTTGGCCCACACAGGGCTAGTGAATGACGCCGCTTTTGCACGAGAGTGGGTGCGCCAGCGTCATAAGCGTCGCGGGAAGTCTCGCTTGGCGCTTAACAGGGAGTTGCGTGAAAAAGGCGTGAGCGAGGCCGACCGTGCTGAAGCTCTCGAGCAAATCGACCCTGCCGATGAAGAGGCAATGGCGCATGCTTTGGCAGAAAAGAAGGCCGGTTCCATCAAGTCCGTTCCGCCGGATCGCAAGGAGCGCGACAAGGCACTACGACGCATCGTGGGTGTACTTGCTCGCCGTGGTTTCAATGAAGGGATGTCGCTGCAGATTGCCATCGCGGCGCTTGATGCGCGGTGCGCTGAATTGCGCGCAGAACGCTAATCGCGCCCTGTGGGATCGCGCCGGAGGAGCAAAGCTTCGACAGTTATGAGATGCTTAGCTTCATGGCTAAACTATGCCGACGTGGAGCAGACAATCGCAGATACCCGTACTTATGAAGTCCGAACCTTCGGCTGCCAGATGAACGTGCACGATTCCGAGCGCATCTCTGGTCTCTTGGAGGAGGCCGGCTACTCGGCAGCTGGCGAAGATGTAGAGCCAGATCTCATCGTCTTTAATACCTGCGCCGTGCGCGAGAATGCCGATAAGCGGCTCTACGGCACCCTGGGTGCCTTGAAGAAGACGAAAGAAAATCACCCGGGCATGCAGATCGCCGTGGGTGGTTGCTTGGCGCAAAAAGACAAGGACACCGTCCTTGATAATGCCCCGTGGGTAGACGCTGTATTCGGTACTCACAACATGGCTGCGTTGCCGACCCTGCTGGAACGCGCCCGCCACAACGATGAGGCCCAGGTGGAGATCGTCGATTCCCTGGAGGCTTTTCCATCCGTCTTACCTGCCAAGCGCGAGTCTGCCTATGCCGGTTGGGTTTCCGTTTCTGTAGGCTGCAATAACACTTGTACTTTTTGTATTGTGCCGTCTCTGCGTGGCAAGGAAGAGGACCGCCGGCCGGGCGATATTTTGGCTGAGGTCAAAGCGCTGGTGGACCAGGGCGTATCTGAAGTCACCTTGTTGGGACAAAACGTTAACGCCTATGGCGTCAATTTCGCCGACCCAGAGATGCCGCGAGACCGCTTCGCCTTTTCTAAACTTCTGCGTGAGGTAGGCAAGATCGAAGGCCTTGAGCGCCTTCGCTTTACCTCCCCGCACCCGGCGGAGTTTACTTCCGACGTCATTGATGCCATGGCCGAGACCCCCGCCGTGTGCCCGCAGCTGCACATGCCTTTGCAGTCTGGTTCGGACAAGGTCCTCAAGGACATGCGCCGTTCCTATCGCACGAAGAAGTTCCTCCGGATTTTGGATGAGGTACGCGAAAAGATTCCGCACGCCGCGATTACCACGGATATCATCGTGGGCTTCCCCGGAGAGACGGAAGAAGACTTCCAAGATACCATGGAGCTTGTGCGCCGCGCTCGCTTTGCCTCTGCCTTTACCTTCCAGTACTCGCCGCGCCCAGGTACCCCGGCCGCGGAGAGGGAGGATCAAATTCCCAAAGAGGTGGTCCAGGATCGCTTCGAGCGACTCGTCGCGCTGCAAGACAGCATCCAGGCTGAGGAGAACAAAAAGCTCATCAGCACGGACGTGGAGCTATTGGTTCAGGCAGGCGGCGGCCGCAAGAACGATGAGACTCACCGCATGACCGGCCGCGCACGCGATGGCCGCTTAGTACACTTCACCCCAGTTGATTCTGAGGGCGCGGATATTTCCGCCGCGATTCGCCCAGGCGATGTGGTCCATACCCAGGTCACTGGTGCGGGTTCTTTCTTCTTGCTTGCCGACGCCGCCGTTACCTCCCACACCCGCACCAAGGCCGGCGACATGTCTGCTGCCGGCGAGACTCCGACCACCGCGCCCATCGGCGTGGGCTTAGGCCTGCCGTCGATTGGTAAGCCCGCTGCTGCGGAATCTGGCGATTCTTGCGGTTGCTAGTAGGGGAGTAGGCTAGTAAGCCATGACTGAGGAATCTTCGACCACCGCGGCCCAAAAAGCAGCTACTGCGGAGCGCAGAGCAGCACAAACAATGGAACTCGGTGGGCACAGGGTGACGCTGTGCATTGCGGTGGTGGCCTATATCCTCTATCTGATTTTGCCCTACGCCGGCCCAGCCCATGGCTGGGAGGCGTTGACCTTCGGCACCACGTCCAGCGGAGTCAGAATTTCCATCATGGAAACCGTCTCCGCGTGGCTCGCTCTTATTGGTTTGGGCATCCTCACTCCGGTGACGATTTTGACCCGTCGAGCTACGTCGGGGCTTATCGCTTGGATGCTGGTGACTGTGTCCTTCTTCGCCAACCTGTGGGGATTCTGGTTCCGCGGCTCTACGGCTGATGGGGCGTCGTTAGGCATGTGGGTTGGAATGCTGGCAACCTTCCTTGCATTTTTGGCCTATAGCATGGTGGCGTTGCGCCGCAGCCCTGAACAAAAGGCCGCCGAAGCTCAAGTGCGTGCCACCGCCGGACAGCTCGATGAGGTGGGCGAGTTCCAATCCAGTCTTGATTACACACCACGGCAGGAGCCGATAGAGGACACTCGCCGCCAGCAAGCCGCTGAGCGACACCGCGCCCAACGCGGCGAGTAAAGCGCGCCGCCGCGTCTTTTTCTGCAACGCCTGCGGCTCTAGGGCCGCAGGCGCAACTCCCAGGCAGAAGAGCGGGAGAGTTCTCTGGCGCCAAGGCTGCGGTAGATGGCATTCATGGCCCCGTCTTTGGCCGCAACAGAACCGTAGCAACGCCGCACCCGTGGCCAATAACGCGCAACCTCATGTAGCGCTGTGAGCTTAGCTAACTGTGCGAGCCCGCGGCAGCGGTGCGGGCGATCGGTGACGGTCAAAGTCCACTCGCATACCGCAGGATTCGCGTCTTCATGCCTAGCCATTTCTGCCAAAGCGAGGATGTCACCCTCCTCGGCGGTGAGCGCGATAAGCAGTGTATGACCGCGGCGAGAACGCAGCCGGCTGTGGGCTTCGCGCAACCGAGTGCGAGTCCACATGATGGGCTCGACCGTCAGGTCTCCGGTTTCCGCGTCTTTAGATGCTAGGGTGAGCAGCCGCATCACTTCGTCGAGGTAGTCTTCCGGGATGTCGTAATCGGGCCACACCTGTGCTGTGATTCCCGCGGGAAGCAGCGCCGCCACGGGGCTTTCGGGGATATCCATGACAAGCTGGTGTTCCGCATGCCTTTGGGTAAAGCCGAGCTTGCGGTAGACGCTTGCCATGGCGTCGTAGTCTGGGTCCGCACCCGGTGGGTGCAAAAGACCCACGTGGGCTACCGTGCGGCCGAGATTCCGGGCCAGCTCCAGTGCTTTCGATCCCATCCATTCGGCGACTTTGCGCCCATCTTCATCGAGTTGCTCTCCGGGGAGAGGCAAATCGCACAAAACGCATTCAATCTCTGCGGCCTCACGCTCTTCTAAAAGCGGCAAGCTGATGTGGATGAATCCGAGATAGTCCAGTTCTGGGCTGGGATCGACCGCCGGAATCAGTGGCAAACCGAGCTCGGAGACTTCGCCAAGGGTGGAATCGCCGTCAACTACTGCAAAGAGATAAGTTTGTGACTCGCTCGACCCTTGTAGCCGCTGCACCACACGGCCTGGCGACGTTGATGCCGCGGCATCGCCGCTTGCTTCCTGGGCTGCAAGGTTGGCCCAGAAGACGAAGCTACGAATGCAATCCGCGGGTTCTTTAGAACGGGCGTCAGCGGCAGATGCATGCGGCGGCCGCGGCGGCGCAATATGGACGAGGTGCACTACTTATCGTTGACGGCATTAGCGGCGGCGTCGGCAAAAGCCTGCCATTGCTCAGCCTGCGCGCGCAGATCAGCGGCCTTTTTTGCATTGCCCTTGGCCTCAGCTGCCTCGGCCTGGGATTTAAAATCATCGACCTTTGCCTGGAACTGTGCCACACGAGCCTGAGCTTCTGGGTCGGTGCGGCGCCATTCGGACTTCTCCGCCTCGGTCACGCGCTGCTCGAGAGCCTCAATCTTGGATTCGTACTCGCGCACCTGCTTGCGGGGAACGAAGCCGATTTCCTCCCACTTTTCCTGCAACTCGCGCAGCTTGGCCTTAGCGCCCTCGATGCCCTTGGAAGGATCGATCTGGCCGTCGTATTCCGCAATCAAGGCGTCTTTGGCCTTGGCATTTTCTGCAAACTCGCGGTCGCGCTCGTGATTGACGGCGTTGCGAGCGTCGAAGAATTTGTCTTGGGCGGCGCGGAAGCGGGCCCAAAGTTTATCGTCCACCTCGCGCGGGGCGCGGCCGGCTGCTTTCCACTCGGTCATCAAATCACGGTAAGCACGAGCGGTAGGACCCCAATCGGTGGATTCCTGGATGGCTTCGGCGCGCTCGACGAGTTCCTCCTTCTTCTTACGGGCAATTGCACGGGCACGGTCGAGCTCGGCGAAGTGGGAACCGCGGCGGCGGTTGAAGGAATCGCGGGCGCGAGAATAACGCTTCCACAGCGCATCATCAGTCTTGCGGTCGATGCCCTTGATTTGCTTCCACTCTTCCAAGATGGCGCGGATGCGGTCGCCGGCGGCCTTCCATTCGGTGGAGTTTTCCGCAATATCTTCTGCCTCAGCGGCCAGCTTTTCCTTGGCGGCAATAGCTTCCTCGCGGCGGCGTTCCTTATCGGCCTGCGCTTGCTCGCCGGCTTCTACGGAGTGTTCGATTACCGCGTTCAGGCGCTGGTCTAAGGCTGCGATATCCCCAATGACTGCAGCAGTTGGTAGGGTTTCGCGCAACTGGGCTGCACTTCTTTTAATGCCGGCAGCCTCGCTGGGATTAGCGCGCAGACGAGCCTCGAGCAGTTCAATTTCGGTGGAGAGATCGTCGTAGCGCGCGCCGTAGTGCTGCAAGCCTTCCTCAGGGGGTCCGGCCTGCCATTCGCCAATCTTGCGCTCGCCCTCCGGGGCAGAAACGAAGACGGAACCATCCGCGGCGACTCGGCCCCACTTGGCCGGGTCATTCTTGCTCGGTGCCTGTACAGGAACGGGCTTTGCGGTGGGGCGAGGTCCCTTCTTGGGCATGGAACCTGGGGTAGGGATGGGAGTCATGAAAAGCCCTCCTATGCATAGATCGCCGCGCGTCACGGCTGCCGGATAAAATCATTGGATACATTACCGCGAATATCCCGCGCGTGCCCAGATTCCATTTAATTACCTCCACTTGGGTAGATAGTATGGAGGAATAATGTTCAATCTCATGGTTATGCCAGCCTCACCGGCGCTGGCCGTGGAGCTTTCTGCAAATGATGCTGCCTCCCGGGCACTGCTTGCCGCTGCCCGCACCCTTGCGGTGGAGGCTGCGGCGGCCGGACTAACCCAGGTAGATATCGTCGGCAGCCAGGATAAGCGCTGGCATACCGCCCATACCGGCAGTTTGCAGGCTTGGGGAGCCGCGACTGACCTGGGCGGTGGCAACTTTCTGCCGGAGATAATGGCCCGCTACGTGCTGCACAGTGTGCCGCAGCTCCACGTCCGCTCGAGCCGGGAGCACATCGGCCAACCGGATTCGGAGGCATTGACCGTCGTCGTGACGGATGGCAGCGCAGGCCTGACCGAGCGCGCCCCCTTGGCGCTCGTTCCCGGCGCGCAGGAGGCGCACGAGTGGTGCGAGGAGGTACTGATGGGGGCGTCGGCAAGCGGGGCAGGCGAGTGGCTTTCCCAGCGCGGCGTAGAAGAGCCCTTACTTTGGGAGGCATTGGCGGGGCTACAGCCGAAGAAGTCGCAGTTGCTTGCTACCGACGCAGCCCTAGGCGTTGGTCGCTATGTCGCAGGATGGGAGGTCTAATGCGCCCGATTGCAGTCTTTGGCCCCACCGCCTCGGGCAAATCTGCCTTGGGTCTGGCGCTTGCGCATGAACTGGACGGTGAGGTGGTCAACGTAGATTCCATGCAGCTTTATCGCGGCATGGATATTGGCACCGCAAAGCTCACTCCGGCCGAGCGCGAGGGGATCCCGCACCATCAGCTCGATGTGTGGGAGGTGACCCAGACCGCTTCTGTGGCGCGCTACCAGCGCGATGCCATCGCGGACGTGGAAGGGATCATGGCCCGCGGCAAAACCCCCATCTTGGTTGGCGGGTCCATGCTCTATGCCCAAGCGCTTGTCGACGACTGGCAGTTCCCACCCACCGACCCCACCGTGCGCGCCAAGTACGAGGCGCGGCGCGTGGAAATTGGCACGGACGCGTTACACGCAGAGCTGGCGCAGGTGGATCCGGCCGCGGCCGCCATTATTGAAGATAAGGACCCACGCCGTACTGTCCGCGCGCTCGAGGTCATTGAACTAACCGGCAAGCCCTATAAGGCCAGCCAACCGCCGAAGAACGCCCCGCCGCGGTGGGGCACCCGCCTGCTGGGGCTGCGCACCACCGCGGATTGGTTGAATCCGCGCATCGAGCTGCGTACGCACCAGATGTTTGAGCGCGGACTTATCGAAGAAGTTGAGCACCTGCAAACTCAAGGCTTGGTGGCCGATTCCACCGCCGGCCGCGCGATCGGCTATGCGCAGGTATTTCAAGCCCAGCGCGGCGACCTCACCTGGGATGAGGCCGTCGAACGCACGATTACCGGCACCCGGCGGTATGTACGCCGTCAACGCTCCTGGTTCAACCGTGATAAACGCATTACATGGCTGGATGCTGCGGGTGATACGACCGCCCAGGCCTTGCTCGCGCTAGGGTAGGGAGCATGAAATTTGCCAAGGGCCATGGAACTGAGAACGACTTCGTCATCGTCGAGGACCCCGCGGCCGCCACGCCGCTTGCACCTGCGCGCGTAGCGGCCCTGTGCGATCGCCGCGCCGGCATTGGTGGCGATGGCTTGCTGCGTGTCGTGCGTGCCGATGCCGTGCTTGCGGCCGGTGAAATCGAGGCGCTGGCCGAGGACATCGCGCCCGATGCCTGGTTCATGGATTATCGCAACGCCGACGGCTCCGTGGCCGAAATGTGTGGAAATGGCACCCGCGTTTTCGCTCACTGGCTGCGTTCGCGTGGCCTCGTGGAGGAAGACGAATTCACCATTGGCACTCGCGCCGGTGCGAAACGCGTTAAGGTGCACTCTTTTGATGAGCACGCGGCCGAGGTCACCGTGGAAATGGGCCCGGCCGAAGTAATGGGCGTGTCCACTGCTTCAATGGCTGGTGAGAGTTACGCCGGTCTGGGCATAGACATGGGCAACCCTCATCTGGCGGCCGTGGTTCCGGGTTTAGAAGCAGAGGAGCTGGCGGCAAAAACTCTGGAGCAGCCCGTCATCGATGATGCTTTCTTCCCCGCTGGCGTGAATGTGGAGATTGTGACCCCTCTGCGCGACGGCCACGTGCACATGCGTGTCTTCGAGCGCGGAGTAGGAGAGACCCGTTCCTGCGGAACCGGCACTGTGGCGGCCGCGACTGCCGCGCTTGCCGACGCCGCCGTTGACCACACCACCACCCCTCATGGCACCGTGCACGTACACGTGCCCGGCGGTGAGGTGACCGTGGAAATCTATGAGGGCGGCTCGCGCCTGACCGGCCCGTCCGCCATTATCGCCACCGGCGAGACCTCGCTGTAGACCGCGGCCTGCCCGGTGAGTGCTTAGGCGCTGTGCCCTTCGCGTTGTTCGTCCTCGAAGGCTTGCTCTTCGAGGGCTTGGCGGCGCAGGGTGCGGTTTTCCACTTCGTTCTTTTCATATTTCGGCCCGAGCGCAAAGGCAGCGCGGCGGGCTGAAAGCCATGTTTCTTTGAGCTCGCGGGCCCTTCCATCGGTTACCTTGAGCAAAGAATCCAGCTCGTTCGTGCTGACCTCTTCCGCGTTCACGCGCAGGTTCAACCGGCGCAGGAAACGCCGGGCGCCCGACAGCTCATAGTGGAAGGCTTCGATGCTGGGGTCAGAGCAATCCAAATCTAAAAGCGCCGGCCGGTAGAGCGTGCGGTCTGCGATTTTTTCGGCTGCCTCGGAAGATTGGAAGTCTTCGTATTCTGCAATGACGTCTTCGATATCTTCGGCAGAGAGGCGAATTGAGCCGCGTAGCGCCGCCTGCTCAGAAGCATCCGGGCGGGTATAGAGCATGAGCAGGGCTGCCGCAATCAGCAGCGCTGCGATGAAAAGACCAGGGATTTTGAGGGTCGCCACAACCGCTACTGATCCCACTAATATCAGCACAAGAACTAGTACGCGCCGGTTCCGCGCGTTTTCAGGAAATGGCATCCACACAGCTACTCCATTAGGCCTTTGCGTCCGTTTTAGTGGCCGCCGCAGCCGCAGCCGCCGGAGCCACAACCGCAGCCCGCACCATCGCCGCAACCGCCGCTGGGCAGCTCGATGGAAGCGGTAAGCATGGCGGTGCCGGCCACGATAGAGTCCTTCGCCGGCAGCTCTTGGACCTCTGCGGGAAGGCAGAGGTCGAAGGGGAAGAGGCCATCCATAACGAGGTGGGCGAATTTCTCGCCGGTGAGCTCGTTGGTGCGCCATTCGGATTCCATGACGCGGGCCGCGAAGGTAGCGGCCGGAGTGGGAACTTCCGCCCCAGAACCGGAAGAAATTACCTTCGCTCCAGCGGACTCAAAGAGCTCTGGGAATTCGCCCTTGGCCTCCTCATAAGCTGCAGCGGACTCATAGGTGCGCACATCAAGGCCCATCGCAGTAAGGGAAATTTGCTGCCATTGCTGCAAGGGTTCGTCGACAAGCAAAGGCCCCTGCGCCAGGTTCGCGGTGGCCTGGGCGATGGTGGTACCGAAAGGATCGATGATTTCCAGTAGAGCAAGAACATCGTTGACCATCTCCACGTGGGCGAACCCCTGCGTGACGGCATTAAAGCCAATGAAGGTGGCAAAAGGCTCTACCGCGAGGACATTGAGCTGCGCACCCGAGGGATCAGTGAACTGAATTAGCTGGCCCCCGCGAACCTCACCGGTGACGGCCAAGCGGTCGCTAGCGATGGCGGCTTCGACGGCATCTTGCCAGCGTTCGAAATTGAGGCCAATGGCCTGCATCTCGGTATTCTGCTTCACCCCGGTGTCCTTAACGTTCATGCTCGCCATTGTATCGCCTTGTGGAGCCAGTTAAGAATCTGCAATTCCCGCTTTCGGCCGCAACGTGTCAAAATGGACGGTAGTATGACCGAATTTTCCCAGCACAATAACGACGATCTCCTCGCCCGCGCATTCCGCGATAACGATGCCCCGGCCGCGCCGGAGGCGACACCCACCACTGGTGACCTCGACCTGGCAGAACGCAACGCTTTTCGCCGCGTAACCCGCGAGACCACCATCCGCGCCGCGGACACCACCGACGGCTACGAGGTGGAGTACCGAAAGCTGCGCCTCGAGCGCGTCATTTTGGTCGGCGTGTGGACCGAGGGCACCGTGGCCGAGGTGGAGGCCACCATGGATGAGCTAGCTGCGTTGACCGAGACCGCCGGTGCCGAAGTAGTAGAAATGATCTACCAAAAGCGTGATAAGCCAGATTCTGGCACGTTCATCGGCTCCGGAAAGGTCAAAGAACTGCGCGATATTGTCGAGGCTACCGGCGCCGATACCGTGGTCTGCGATGGTGAGCTTAACCCCGGCCAGCTCACCGCACTCGAGCGGGCGCTCAATACCAAGGTCATCGACCGCACGATGCTCATCCTTGATATCTTTGCCCAGCACGCCAAGTCCAAAGAGGGTAAAGCCCAGGTGTCCTTGGCGCAGTTGGAGTATCTCTATACCCATACCCGCGGTTGGGGCGGCAATCTCTCGCGCCAGGCGGGCGGCCGCGCCGGTTCCAACGGCGGCGTGGGACTGCGCGGTCCCGGTGAGACCAAGATTGAGACCGATCGCCGTCGCATCCGCACCGAGATGGCTCGCCTGCGCAAAGAACTGCGCGCAATGAAGACTGCCCGTGAAGTCAAGCGTTCCAAGCGCCAGCGATCGACCATCGCGCAGATCGCTATTGCGGGCTACACTAACGCCGGAAAATCTTCGCTCATTAACGCCATGACCGGTGCGGGCGTGCTGGTGGAGGACGCGCTTTTTGCTACGTTGGATCCCACCACTCGCCGTGCCACGCTTGCAGACGGCCGCCAGCTTGTCTTCACCGACACCGTCGGCTTCGTTCGCCACCTGCCCACGCAGCTAGTCGAGGCCTTCAAATCCACCTTGGAGGAGGTGCTGGCCGCCGATATCATGCTGCACGTGGTCGACGGCTCTGACCCATTCCCGCTCAAGCAGATTGAGGCGGTCAACCAGGTCATTTATGACATTGTCGCTGAGACCGGCGAGCAGGCCCCGCCGGAGATTATCGTGATTAACAAGATCGATCAGGCCGATCCACTCGTGCTCGCCGAGCTGCGTCACGTTCTCGACCACGAAGACGTGGTCTACGTATCTGCGCGCACAGGCGAGGGAATCGATGACCTAACCGCGCGCGTGGAGCTCTTCCTCAACTCTCGCGATAGCCACGTTAAGCTGCAAGTTCCTTTCACTCGCGGCGATGTGGTGGCCCGCGTTCACGCCGAGGGCACGGTGCGCCACGAGGAGTATACGGCCGACGGCACGCTTGTCGACGTCCGCCTTCCCACACCCGTCGCCCGCGAACTTGCCGAATTCATCGTGGAGGAAGTTTCTTAAAACCGCCCGGGTGATCCATAATTAAGGCTCGTGAGCTTAAAAGGTTGGACCGTCCATGGAGACGGTAAGAAGATTGCACCGGGCGCGGTTGTAGCGCCGGAAGAACGACTCAGCTGGGGCCGCACTATCGGCATCGGTATGCAGCACGTGGTAGCCATGTTCGGCGCCACGCTGCTAGTTCCCACCTTGACCGGATTCCCCGTCAATACGACGCTGCTCTTTTCCGGCCTCGGAACCATTTTGTTCCTACTTATCACGCGCAATCGCTTACCGTCCTATCTCGGCTCCTCTTTCGCGTTCATCGCACCGCTATCTGCTTCGCAGCAGTACGGTATCGCCGCGCAGGCCGGTTCCATTCTGGTCACCGGCCTCGTCTTGGCCGCTGTCGGTGTGGCCGTAAAATTTGCCGGGCGTCGCGTACTGGACGCCGTCATGCCTCCGGCCGTAACCGGTGCGATCGTGGCGCTTATCGGACTGAACTTGGCGCCGAATGCGGCGTCGAACTTCGCCTCTCAGCCGCTCGTGGCCGCGGTGACACTGCTCGTTATCCTGCTGGCTACCGTCGCTGGTCGCGGCATGATCTCGCGCCTGTCCATCTTGCTTGGCGTGGTTATCGGTTGGATCTTCGCCGCGCTGACCGGCAACCTCGGCGATGACGCCGTCGCAGCCATTGATGCCGCCCCGTGGGTAGGTCTGCCGGAATTCCACGCGCCTTCCTTCAACCTCTCCGCCATCGCCGTGGCACTGCCTGTGCTGGTGGTGCTCATCGCGGAAAATGTCGGTCACGTCAAGGCCGTCTCCGAGATGACTAAGCGCGACCTCGATGACCTGGCCGGCGACGCCCTGATTGCCGACGGCCTCGCTTCCACCCTCGCCGGCGGGTTCGGCGGTTCCGGTACCACCACCTACGCCGAAAACATCGGCGTCATGGCCGCGACTCGCGTGTATTCAACTGCCGCGTACTGGGTGGCTGCCTTTACCGCCATCCTGTTGGCCTTCGTGCCGAAATTTGGCGCGCTAATTTTCACCATTCCTACCGGCGTTCTAGGCGGCGCCTGCATCGTGCTTTACGGGCTCATTGGCATGCTGGGCGTGCGCATCTGGATGGACAATAAGGTCAACTTCAATAACCCGGTCAATCTGACCGCGGCCGCGGTGGCACTGATTGCGGGTATCGGTAACCTTACCCTTAGCGTGGGTGGGGTCTCCCTCGAGGGCATTGCGTGGGGCTCGGTGGGCATCATCGTGGCCTATCCGATTATGAAACGCCTCTACGATTCCGTCGGCGAGGGCCACGCCGCCAAGTATTAATTTTCCTGTTGTGGATAACTGCCCCTCGTGCGCCCGCGGCGGGCATTGTTGTTGACGGGCCAACGTGGGTTATCCACACCGAGTTGCTAAGTGGCTGGTGCGGTGCTGAGCAGCCTGTTTAACTCAGCGGCATGACCGCATTGGACGCATACTTAAATGCCGTGAGCAGCGGCATGGACATCGTCGCCGCCGCTTACGGGCTAAGTGATCGCGCGCTCATTGCGCGAGGCGCTTCCGATATCGCCGCGCGTGATCTGCTGCGTTTGTGCGATACCTACTTCGGCCGGTGCGGCTTTCCTGCTAAACAACGGGCAGCGAGAAAAACGACGCATTCCCTCGACGTTCTGCAGCTTATTGAGAAATATGCCCTGCGCTTGCCGACGCAGCGCGAGGCCTGGACCCTTCGCTCCGAACTATGTGCCTTTCGCGGCAGCGCTACGGCGCTTGAAAAACGTGCGCGAACCCTGGTACGCGAGCTTCGCCCGCGTCGCGCGCCAGAAAAGGGAGTGCGCATTACCCGCCGCTCCGGCGGTCCGTGGTCGCTGACCATTACTGGGGATTCGGCCGACGTGGCGGATATGCACGCTGCCTTGGATTCCAATAAGCCACTGGAATCTGCCAAAGATCTTTTTCTCGGCAAGGCAAATGGGGCGCGGGCGACGGTGACAACGCAGGTGGTACTCACCTTGGATGAGCTCGACCGAATCGTCGACGGCGGCGGCGAGGAAATTACCCTTCAACTCACCAATGGCGCACGAATGACAGGTGCTGAGCTGGTGGCGCGGACGCTGAGTGACCACGGCTATGTCACGCTCGTCCATCCGCATGAAGGGCCGGTGAACCTCTACCGGACCTCTCGCTTAGCCAACGACAAGCAGCGGTTGATGGCGGCTGCGGTGAATCCGGTATGCCCGTGGGAGAGCTGCAATTACCCTGCAGATAAGTGCCAAATTCACCACCTGAAGGCCTGGAAACATGGCGGCGAGACCAATGCTGCGAACCTCACGACGTGTTGTCCTTACCACAACGGCGTCAACGACGATGATCCCAATGCCCCGCCTCGCCGCGGCCGACTTGCGCGTGTACGCGGGAAGGTGACATGGGTGCCACCGTGGGGATAGGTGGCGCCGGCAAGCAAAAAGCTCCCCGCCGCACGGGTGGGGAGCATTTAGCCGATCCGTTTTAGAGCTTAGGAAGCATCCAAGTCCTTCTCGATGAGAGCAGCAATCTTTTCGACTGCTTCTTCGCTTTCAGAGGTAACGGTAACCTCATCGCCCTGCTCGGCGCCAAGAGCCATGATCATCAAAGAAGAGGCTGCATCGGTCTCATCCTCATCATCATCGCCGACCAAGTTGAGGAAGATATCCTCATCGAACTCGCTGGCAGCGTCCGCAATAATAGATGCAGGACGAGCGTGAAGGCCTACGGAAGAGCCAACCTTTACAGTCTTGGAAGCCATGAAAAATATCCTTTCTTATGGGGATTGATGCAATCCAGTGTACGAGTGTTTGGTTTAGGCCGCCACGTTCCGAGCGGCTTCTTCGACGGCCTTATTGGGCCAGAACTGCTTCATCGCCAACACCGCCGCGGTCGAGACAACCACGCCGGCCGCAATGGCGACGAGATAGCCCCAGAACGGGTCGATGGCGAAGAGGACGAACACGCCACCATGCGGCGCACGGGAGCCGACCGACAAGGCCATCGAAATCGCGCCCGTCACCGCGCCGCCGGCCATCATCGAGGGGATAACGCGGAACGGGTCGGCCGCTGCGAAGGGGATGGCGCCTTCCGAGACGAAGGAAAGACCCAGTAGCCACGCCGACTTGCCGTTTTCCTGCTCGGCCGGGGTAAACAGCGACTTGCGGATGAACGTAGCCAGCGACAGCGCAATCGGTGCAACCATGCCGGAAGCCATGACAGCGGCCATAATTTGCATGGAGGATTCGTCGCCGGTGGACAGTCCGGCCGTGGCGAAGAGGTAGGCCGCCTTATTAACGGGACCGCCCAAGTCGAAGCACATCATCAAGCCGAGGATGATACCTAAGAGCACGGCCGAGGAGCCGGACATAGACGACAGCCAATTTTGCAGGCCGTCCATGATAGCTGCCAGCGGTGCACCCAGCAGCAGGTACATTGCAAGGCCGACGATTAGCGAGGTCAGCAGTGGGATGATGACTACTGGCATGAGCGAGCCCAGCCAGCGCGGCACCTTCCAATTGCCAATCCACATAGCGATAAAGCCCGCCAGAAGGCCGGTTACCAGGCCACCGATGAATCCGGCGCCTAGGGTGACTGCGATTGCGCCGCCCGCGAAGCCTGGGGCGATGCCCGGACGGCCGGCAAGCGCGTATGCGATATAGCCCGACAGCGCGGCGACGATAAAACTCATCGCAGCTTGGCCGACGGCGAAGAGAACAGCGCCGAGATACAGCAAGAGCCCAGAGCGCTCAAAGTGCATGGGCTCGCCATCTACAGTTACGTCATGGCCAGGAAGATTGCCTAGTGAGAAATCCGTAGACAGCGCCTTCCAGCCATCGGCCATATCGGCGCCGCCGAAGAGGAAGCCTAGTGCGAGCAACAGGCCACCGGCCGCGACGAACGGGACCATATAGGACACGCCAGTCATAATGGCCTGTTGGATGCGCTTGCCCCAACCAAGCGACTTACCTTCCTCTTCCGCATCGGCGCGGGTGGCCGTGCCGGAAACCTTGTGGGCGTGGGGGTTGTGGGCGGCGGCAACGGCCTCGTCGAGCATGGTGCCGGGCTCGTTAATGGCGCGCTTGACGCCGGATTCGATCACCGGCTTGCCGGCGAAGCGTTCGCGGTCGCGCACGCCAACGTCTGTGGCAAAGATAACGGCATCGGCCGCGTCGATTGCGGCTTGGGAAACGGACTCGTTATTCGACGAGCCTTGGGTCTCCACGGTCAGCGATATGTCATCGCGCTCGGTCGCGGTTTGGGTGAGGGCATCGGCCGCCATGTAGGTGTGCGCGATACCGGTAGGGCAAGCGGTGATGGCCACGATGCGGGTGACTTCAGTAGAAGTCTTTGCGCTGGCGGTGGTCGCGGCCGAGGACGTGGCGGCGGAGGTGCCAGCAGCAGCGGGTCCTGCGGTGGTGCCCTGAGAAGCCGACTCTTCGGCCGGTTTCTTCTTCGGTTTTTCTGCGTTGACTACATCCAGTACGAGTCGAACGATTTCTTCCTTGGTGGGTGCGCTGCGCAGTGCCTCGAGGAAGTCTTTGCGCACTAAGGCACGTGCCAACTTGGATAGAATCTTAAGGTGGGCTTTGCCACCGCCGGCCGGAGCGGCGATGAGGAATACTAGCCGGGCGTCGCCGTCAGGGCCGGAGAAGTCCACACCGCGGCTGAGGCGGGCAAAAGCGAGGGTAGGTTCAGTAACTGCCTCGGAGCGGCAGTGTGGAATGGCAACGCCGCCCGGGACACCGGTACCGGCCTTGGCCTCGCGGTCGATGGCGGGCTGGGCCAATCCGGCAATATCGGTGGCTCGGCCGGTGGCATGGACCAGTGTCGCCAGGTTGGTAATAACGGAGTCCACGCTGTCGCCGAAGTCGGCGTCGAGCGCGACTAGGTCGGAAGTGATGAGGTCGGAAGCCATGAT
>OCJN01000101.1_pt1 | contig 42705 bp, 36 predicted proteins | sample 1480731 | NCBI WGS metagenome assembly OCJN01 (sample SAMN05301479, study PRJEB22388) | human skin metagenome | isolation source: Infant 1 DOL 23 skin | host: Homo sapiens | place: USA: Pittsburgh, Magee-Womens Hospital of UPMC | collected 2013/2014 | reverse complement strand
ATGCTTATGGCCTGACCATGAACGTGACCCTGGCGCAGTTTATCGGCGGCGAGCTAGTCATGCTGCCTAAGCCGGATATGTCGCTCATCATGCAGCTGATGAAGAAGCACACCCCGACCTGGGTGCCGGGTGTACCAACGCTCTACGAGCGAATCATCAAAGCCGCCGACGAGCAGCAGATTCCTATCAAGGGCGTGCGCGCAGCCTTCTCCGGCGCTTCTACCTTGCCTTCGGACACGGTCAAGAAGTGGGAGGACTACACCGGTGGCCTCTTGGTGGAAGGCTACGGCCTGACCGAATGCTCACCCATCATCGTAGGCAACCCTATGAGCACCGACCGCCGCCCCGGCTACGTCGGCATCCCCTTCCCGGATACCGAGGTGCGCATCGCCAACCCAGATAACCTCGATGAAACCCAGCCCGATGGCACCGAAGGCGAAGTTTTGGCGCGAGGTCCACAGATTTTCAAGGGCTACCTCAATAACGAAGAGGCCACCGAGGCCGCATTCCACGGCGAGTGGTTCCGCACCGGCGACATGGGCGTCATGGAAGAAGATGGCTTCATCCGCCTAGTCAGCCGTATCAAAGAAATCATCATCACCGGCGGCTTCAACGTGTATCCGGGCGAGGTGGAAGAAATCTTGCGCGAGCACCCGAGCATTGATGACGTCGCCGTGGTGGGCCGGCCGCGCGAAGATGGCTCCGAGGACGTCGTGGCCTGCCTCGACTTGGCCGATGGCGCCGCACTTGACCCGGAGGGGCTCAAGGAATACTGCCGCGAGCGCCTTACCCGCTACAAGGTCCCGCGCACCTTCTACCACTTTGAGGAGCTGGCCAAGGATCAAATGGGCAAGATCCGCCGCCGCGAAGTCCAGGCAGACCTTATCCGCCGCCTCGAGGCCGAACAGAACTAACATGTTCCGCCTCATCGATAGCCCCCTCGGACCCCTGCGCTTGCAGGCGAGCCCGCGGGGGCTTTCCCGCGTCGACATCACTGCGGCCAGCACCCCGCTGGAAGCGGTGGACGGTGTGAAAGAAGGGGGCATCGAAAAGCGCAGCGCGGACGTGCTCGACGCCGCCCAAGCACAGCTCGCGGAGTATTTCGCCGGCCAGCGCCGCGCCTTCGAGCTGCCCCTCGACCCGCCTGCGACGACCGACTTTCGCGCCGCGGTGCACGCGCAGCTAACGGAGATTGGCTATGGGGAGACGGTTACTTATCGCGACGTCGCCAAGATGCTCGGCCGGCCCGGCGCGACGCGGGCCGTGGGCAGCGCGTGCGGCGCCAATCCCCTGCTCATTGTGCGGCCGTGCCACCGGGTGCTGCGTAGCGATGGCGGGCTCGGTGGCTACGCGGGCGGGCTAGCTGCCAAACGATTTTTGCTGGCACTGGAAGAAATCTAGAAGGATTCTTTCCGTTTGAGATAAACTATCCCCTCAGAAATAGTTTTTGTAGCCAAACGAAAGGTTTTCGCGTGTCCGCTTCCCCCTCCCAAGCCTGGCTTCAGCACTACAGCGACTGGACCCCACACACGCTGGACTACGGCGATAAGACCATCGTCGACTACTACCGCAATAACCTGCGGGTCAACGCCAATAAATCCGCCACCTATTTCTTCGGGCGCACGCAAACCTACGGGGAGCTCGATAGCCAGGTGCGCGCCGCTGCGGCCGGGCTGAAGGCCTTTGGCATTCGCCCGGGCGATAAGGTTGCCATCGTTCTTCCCAACTGCCCCCAGCACATCGCCGCCTTTTATGCGGTCCAACTACTCGGCGCCACCGTGGTCGAGCACAACCCGCTTTATACCGCCCCGGAGTTGGAAGGCCTACTCAATGACCATGGCGCGCGCGTAGCTATCGCCTGGGATAAGACCGCCTCCACGCTAGAAAAGCTGCGCTCGACGACCCCACTAGAGACCATCATCTCCGTCAATATGGTAGATGCCATGCCTCCGCTCAAGCGCCTCGCGCTGCGCCTGCCCATCCCACCGCTGGCTGCCAAACGAGAGCAGCTGACCACCCCTGCCCCCAATACCGTGGAATGGTCCACGCTCATCGGCGCGGCCATCGGCGGCGACGGCACGGACCTCGATTTCCCCGAGATCTCCCAGGACGATATCGCGCTCATCCTCTACACCTCCGGCACCACCGGCAAGCCCAAGGGCGCGTTGCTCTCGCATGGCAATCTCATTGCCAATGCCATCCAAGGCAAAGCCTGGGTACCGCAGATGGGCAAACAACAAGAGCGCTTCCTCGCAGCGCTGCCCATCTTCCATGCCTATGGCATGACCACGCTGTGTATCTTCAGCATCTACCTGGGCGCCGAGCTCATCCTGCTTCCCTCGCCGCAGATGCCGCTCATCCTGGACATCCTAAAGAAGCGCACTCCCACCTGGCTGCCCGGCGTGCCCACCCTCTACCAGAAGATCATGGACGCGGCCGAAGAAAAAGACGTTGACTTAAGCGGCATTCGCAACGCCTTTTCCGGCGCGGCCACGCTGCCCATAGAAATTGTGGAGCGCTGGGAGGCCCTGACCGGCGGCCGGCTCGTGGAGGGCTTCGGCATGACGGAAACCTCCCCGGTCCTCACCGCCAACCCCATGAATGGCAAGCACCGCCCCGGCTATGTGGGCGTGCCCTTCCCGGATACGGAGGTGCGCATCGCCAACCCCGATAACTTGGATGAAACCCAACCCGATGGCCAGCCGGGTGAGATGCTCGCACGCGGTCCGCAAATTTTCCAGGGCTATTTTGGCAATGCTGCTGCCACCGAAAAGACTTTCCACAATGGCTGGTTCCGCACCGGCGATATGGCACTGATGGAACCGGATGGCTATATCAAGCTGGTCAGCCGCATCAAAGAAATCATTATCACCGGCGGCTTCAACGTGTATCCCGCCGAGGTGGAAGAGGCCATTGCCCAGCACCCCGATGTGGTGGACGTCGCCGCCGTGGGTCGCCCCCGCCAGGATGGTTCGGAGGACGTCGTCGGCTGCGTCACCCTGCGCGATGGCGCCGTGCTTGATCCCGAGGGATTGAAGGAATTCTGCCGCGAGCGCCTTACCCGCTACAAGGTCCCGCGCACGTTCTATCACTTTGAGGATTTGGCGCGCGACCACTTGGGCAAAATCCGCCGGCACCAGGTGCGCAAGGACCTACTCGAGCTGCTGGAGGCAAAGGCCTAAACTTATCGGCTATGGCAGAAATTCACTATGGCGCTACCTTGACGGATTTCCTTAAGGCGGCCGTTGCACAGTTTCCCCAGCGCCCGGCCACCTACTTCGCCGGCCACACGCTAACCTATAGCGAGCTCGATGCCCAGGTGGCGGCCGCGGCCGGCGCCTTGCGCGAGATGGGCGTGCGCCCCGGCGACCGGGTAGCACTCCTACTGCCTAATTGCCCGCAACACGTGGTGGCATTCTTCGCCATCCTGCGCCTGGGCGCGGTGGTGGTGGAGCATAACCCGCGCTATACCGCGCACGAGCTCGCCCCGCTGCTCGCCCATCATGGCGCCCGCGTGGCCATTGCCTGGGAGGACATTGCCCCCACCGTTTCCGCGCAGGTAGCGACCACCATCTCCGTTTCCCTCACCGAGCCGCTTCCCCTCTCCGATGCCCCGGTGGAACCGCACCCGGCCACGCTTGCCGACGCCGCCCTTATCCTCTACACCTCCGGCACCACCGCCCGCCCCAAGGGCGTGGTCTTAACCCATGGCAACCTCGCCGCCAACTGCCTACAGCTAGAAACTCAGGCGCCACTGCGCCCCGGCCAGGAGCGCTTCTTGGCCGCTTTGCCCATGTTCCATTCCTATGGCCTGACGATGAGCGTGCTGCTCGCGGTGCGCTGCGCGGCCGAGATTATCCTGCTTGCCGCCCCATACACCGATGCAGTTACGGATGCTCTTGCCACCCGCCGCCCCACCTGGATGCCGGGCGTGCCGACCATCTACGAGCGCGCCATGGCAGCCACGCCCACAGACGCCGCCGCAGCCGATGCCGCATCCGGCGCCGGCGTGCCCGGGGACCTCGGTGGGGTGCGCTATTCCATCTCGGGCGCGGCTTCTCTCCCCTCGCGCATCATCGAGCCATGGGAAAAGCGCACCGGCGGCATGCTGGTGGAAGGCTATGGGCTTACGGAAACCTCACCCGTGCTGACCATCAATCCCCTTGATGACACCCGGCGCGCCGGCACCATCGGCCTGCCGCTGCCGGATACGCAGCTGCGCATCGGCGATCCCCACGACCTCAGCCGCACCCAACCGAATGACAAGGCCGGCGAAATTCTCGCCCGCGGACCGCAGGTCTTTGGCGGCTACCTTGCCGACGCCCCCGCTACCGCCGCTGCCTTCCACGATGGCTGGTTCCGCACCGGGGACATGGGCGTGCGCGAGCCCGATGGCCATATCCGGTTGGTGGGCCGAATCAAGGAAATCATCATCACCGGCGGCTTCAATGTCTATCCCGGCGAGGTCGAGGAAGCCTTAACCTCCCACCCCGACATCTCCCAGGCCGCGGTCGTAGGCATTCCCCGCTCCGATGGATCTGAGGACGTCGCCGCCTGCGTGGTCCTCGCCCCCGGCGTGCGGCTCGATGAGTACGCCTTGCGCGAGCATTGCCGCGGGCTGCTGGCGCGCTATAAGGTCCCGCAGCGATTCTTTGCCATGGATAAGCTGGCTGGAGATCAGCTAGGCAAGCTGCGCCGCAGAGACGTCCAGCGGGATCTGCTCACGCTACTCAACCAAGGCTAGCCCTCTTCGCGATCTTCCCGGCGCACTGCCTGTTCATAGATACGCTCGGAACGCTCCTCTAAATCGTGCTGGGCACGGGCTTGGGCTCTAGCGGCGGCATCGGAACGCGGCGGAGCTTGGATATGCCGCGCGGCGCGTAGGCCCAATTGCAGCTCCTTGGCGCGCAGAATCTCCGCATCGATCTTGATGCCCAAAATGAGCATCGTATTCGATAGCCACACGGCCATAAATACGGCCATGATGAGGCTGAAGGCGCCATAAACGCTGGCACCAGCAAAGCGCTGTGTATACAGCGCGAATGCTCCCCACACCACCACATTGGTGCTAAGCGCCACTACGGATCCGAGAGTAATCCAGCGAAAGCGCGCCGGCCGCACATTCGGGGAAAAGTGGTACAGGATGGCAATCAACGTCAGCACTATCACCACAGTGAGCGGGAAGCGCAGCCAATTCCACACCGGCATGAATATCCCGCCCAAAAAGTCCGCGGTACCTTGCATGTCCAGCTTTCCGGCCAGCGGTTCGACCGCACCGCTCACGATGGTATCGCGCAGCAAGTTAGCAAAGAGCACGGTGACCGCGCCGATGACCAGGACGATGGTAAGCCCCCACATGAGCGCCCAGGTGCGGATAATCCCGCGGCCCTCCACTCGCCCGTAGACGGTATTGGCGGTGCGCGAGAAGGCACGTACGTAGGCCGAGGCGGAAAAAAGCGAAACCAGTACGGATACCACCAGCGCGAAGGTGCCTTGGGCGGCAGAACCGATGATGGAGCCCACGAGTTTTTCGGCCTGCTCCGTCATGGAACTAGGAACGTAATCCGCAATGAACTGTGAGGTTAATTCGTGTATCTCGGTGCGCCGAGAAGAAAAGATGAGTGTGGCTATCGAATAGGCCGCGAGCACCGTAGGAGCAAAGGCCATGAGCGTGAAGTATGTCATCGTGGCGGCGCGATCCATCAAGGCATCATGGAAGAAGTCCGCCCACACGCGTCGGATGACCAGCCCCCAGCTTTCCTTGCGCAGGCGGTTGCCGCGGGCCAGGGGATCTACCTCATCGGTGTGGCCCTCAATTTTGATCACGGTCGGCGCGGTACTCGGCACGATCTTATCCGCGCCTTCATAGACGGATTCGCTAGCCGGAGTGGCCGCGGCGCTCGGTGGTTCGCCGGAAGACGAATTGCCAGGGGTGTGTGCGGCGCCGGGGACCTCGGCGGCGTCGTCCAGTGTGCTCATATTATCCCAGCGTATGCGGTAAAGAATCTATTTCAGGAAGTGACACTCAGCCGTGATTACACTGGAGAAGCATGACTGAACAGAATGAAAAGAAGCTCAATGTAAAATCCTTCGAACTCGACCACCGCCTAGTCAGCGCGCCGTATATTCGTGTGGCCGACCGCACGGACTTGGGCGGTGGCGTCGAAATCATTAAGTATGACCTGCGCTTCTGCCAGCCCAATCAGGATCACCTTGATACCAAGGCGCTGCATTCGGTGGAGCATATGATGGCCAATTTCATGCGCAATTACACCGATAAGCTCATCGGCTTTGCCCCAATGGGCTGCCGTACCGGATTCTATGCCATCACCAACGGTATGGAGCAGGACGAGCTGCTGCGCGCGGTGGAAGGCGCGCTCAACGATATTCTTAACGCCACCGAGGTACCAGCTGCCAACGAAGAGCAGTGCGGCTGGGGTGCGCACCACAGCTTGGAAGGTGCGCAGGAAGCAGCCCGCGCATTCCTAGGCGCCAAGGATGAGTGGCTCCAGGTCATGGCGGCCTAATCTAGGAGCCTTAGCGGACGCGGCGAGCGCGATAGACGCCGGGCCTGCAAAGCGGCCACGATAGACCCGAAGACCATGTGGTGTAGGGCGCTATCGGGGCCGCTTTATAGGTTTTAAGCCCCGGTGTGAAGGGGCAACCTCGCGCTACTCATCGAGGGCGAGGCCAATCCAGACGGGTTCGGGCACGAGTTCCACGTCGAAAGCATCGCGGACGCCGTCGCGGATGGTGCGGGCAAGCTCCACGATATCGGCGGCCGTAGCATCGCCGCGGTTGGTGAGGGCCAGCGTGTGCTTTGTCGAAAGCGTAGCCCGGCCGGAGCCCGGGTAGCCCTTGGCAAACCCGGCGCGATCAATGAGCCAGGCCGCGGAAAGCTTTTCTCGGTCGGCCGCGGAGGAGGGGTGGCGGGGCATGGAGTCAGCGGTGGCGTCGCCAAGCGAGGCACGGACCTTGGCCTGCACGGCGTCAGCAAGAGCAGAGTCCACCACCGGGTTGGTGAAGAAGGAGCCGGCGGACCAGGTGTCATGATCGGCAGGGTCAAGCACCATGCCCTTGCCGCGGCGCAGCTTTAAGACCTCCTCGCGGACCTCGGCCACGGGGCGGCGCTCACCCGGGTTCTGGGTGAGCTGGCCAAAGCGCAGCGGGCGGGACAGGCCCTCGGTATCGAGCTTAAGCTCTACCTCCAGAACCACGGCGCGGCCGGTGAATTTCAGGTTGGAATAGCGATAGGCCAGCTCCAGATCGGAGGCGGGGACCCACTCATCGGCATCGGTGCGGCGGTTATAAAGGCGCACACGGGTAAGGACCTCGGAGATTTCGGCTCCATAGGCGCCCACGTTTTGCACAGGTACCGCGCCCACGGTGCCGGGGATACCGGACAGACACTCGATGCCGCCCATGCCGAGCTGCACGGAGCGGGCCACCACGTCATCCCACACGGCACCCGCCTGCGCGCGCACCAGGCCGGTCTCGGTATCCATGGAGACCCCATCAAAATCGAGTATGACGGCGACCAGATCCACGGCGCCATCGGCCACCAGGAGGTTGGAGCCGCCGCCAACGATGATGAATTTCACTTCGGCGTGATCAAGGGCACGCACCACGGCAACGGCGGCCTCTGGCTGCGAGCAGCGCAGTGCGGCCTGCGGTTTTCCGCCCACACGCAGCGTAGTCAGATCCGCGAAGGTGGCGGCGGAATCCAGTTCTACGCCGTCGATCGCTGTGAGCTGTTGCGTCAAAGATTTATCAAGCACGCCTACCAAGGTAGTCTGTTAGGCATGTCAACCCGTAGTGAAAACACCGTAACCATCAATCAGCCCATCGAAAAGGTCCACAAGGCGCTGCTTACCAAGGAATACTGGGAGTACATCGTGGCTAACCTCTCCCCCGAGCCGGGCCAGGTGCACGACTTCAGCGATAACGTAGCCACCCTCTTCGAGGTACTGCCTACCACGCTGCTGCCAGAGGCGGTACGCGCCATGGTCTCCCAAGACCTGAAGGTCAAGCGCGTGGTTACCGTCGGCGAGCTCAACGGTGAAGCCGCTGACGTCAACTACACCGCGGATGTCAAGGGCACCCCGGTTGACTTCAAGGGCGATATCTCCCTGGCTGGCGAGGGCGAGATGACCAAGCTGTCCTACGTCAACGAGGTTTCCGTCAATATCCCGATGATGGGCGCCGCCATCGAGCCGAAGGTGGGCGAATCCCTGGCTGAGCTCTTCGATAACGAAGGCAAGCTCACCGAGCAGTGGATCTCTGAGAACGCCTAAGTTCTACAGCACCGAAATCTATGGCCGACCACGCACATAATCTGCGCGCTAGCGCAGCTGCGGGTCGGCCTTTTGGCGTTATTACCCGCGGCACCACCAATCACAATCGCCTGCGCCGCTGCGATAGATGGATGCTCGCGCACCCGGAGATTTCCACGCTTCTGCGGCACGTGGACAAGCCGCTCGCGATCGACGTAGGCTACGGGGCTTCGCACGCCACCACCGTGGAATGGGCGGGGTGGCTGCGCCGGGCGAATCCGCAGGTAGACGTCCGCGGGCTCGAAATCCACCCGGACCGGGTTCTACCGCCACGCGATGGCGTGCGTTTCGAATTGGGCGGCTTTGAGTTAGCCGGTTATCGGCCGCAGCTGGTGCGCGCATTCAATGTGCTACGCCAATACGACGTGAACCAGGTCCAGGAGGCCTGGCAGACGGTGTGTTCTCGGCTGGCCCCCGGTGGCTTCTTTGTGGAGGGCACCTGCGATGAACTGGGCCGGCGCGCCGCCTGGTTGCTGCTGGATACCCACGGCCCGCGGACGCTCACCCTGGCGTGGGACCCGTTCGATGTAGCACGCCCGTCTGACCTTGCCGAGCGCCTGCCCAAAATCCTCATCCACCGCAACGTTCCCGGCGAGCCCATCCACGAGCTGCTTAAGGCCGCGGACGAGGCCTGGGACCACGCGGCGGGGTGGGCGCCCTACGGCCCGCGCGTGCGTTGGCGCATGGCACGAGCCGCGCTTGCCGACGCCCCCTTTACTATCCACCCCATCCGGCGGCGCCTGCGCGATAATGTGCTGACCGTGGACTGGGAGTCCGTCGCGCCACGGGACTAACCGCGCCGCGCGGTGATGACAGCTGGGGCAGCTGTGAAGTGCCTAGCAATGTGCCCGAGAACTCCCGCAAACTTTGCCCCGCGCCGTCTCATGCGCCACACTGGTACGCATGGCTTCGAAGAAATCGGCGGGTTCACTCGCCTGGAAAATCATCATTGGCATCCTCGTAGCACTGCTCGTGCTCATCCTCTTGGCCGAGTTCGGTCTGCGCTGGTTCATTGGTCACCAGATGACCTCGCAATTTAACCAGGCTGCCGAGGAAGAAGGTATCCAGGTCAAAGAAGATCCCTCTGTCAGCTTTGGCGGCAGCCCGCTGCTCGTAGGGCTGTTTAAGGGCTCCATTTCCCAGATGAATATGACCACGCCGTCCACCCTGCAAATCGATGGCACTGATATCAAGGGCCAACCTGCCTCCGAGATCCACGTAGAAGATATGAGCACCGACCAAGAGAATCCGGTAGCCGGCAAGCTGCGCGCTTCTACCACCGTGCCGGATGACTACCTGCTGGCGTCCTTCCAGAAGGGCATTTCCGAGCAGGCCGGCAGCGAGAAGGTGGGCAATATGGTGGTCACGGAGATCACAGCCAATGAGCAAGACCACGTGCTGGACGTCAAGTTCGCAGGCGGCCTTGCTAATCTCTCGCTAGAGCCCACCGCCCACGATGGAAAGCTTGATATTCGCGCCACCGAGGCCTCCATCTTTGGACTTGAGCTGCCGGACCAAGCCACCGAAGCTATCTCCTCCGCCCTGCAGAACGGCATGTCGGATCAGTTCGTGGGTTCTGACATGAACGTCGATTCCGTAGAGGTGCTCGATGGCGAGCTCAAGCTCACCATCACCGGCACCGATGTTCCGATGAACGACATGGATAAACTGACCGGCGGCGGCGACTCCGCAGGCCAGGGCGGGGCTACTGGCAAGGGCGCGCCGCAGCGGGACGCGCAGAAGGAAGCCGTCTAAACCGCGGAAGCGGGAAACTCGAGGACCGGAAGTGTGGCTGCGGCCAACGCCGGTCCTTTTTTCATGCCTTCTTCACCGGCACCGGATTCTGCCCGATCCGCGGCCTCGCCGCTGTGCACGATGAGGCGCTGGTAGCCGGCTTGGTGGGCGGCGTTGATGGTGGCTTTGAGGGCGGAGTCGGCAAGCGGGGCGTCTGGCACAATGAGGCCCAAGCGGGCCGGATCCGGGCAGGCCTCGCGGATGGCAATGAGCTCAGAGAGCACGGCATTGGCATCCGTTAAGGTCTCATCGAGGCTGACCCACACCTCGCTGGCGCCCGATTGGATAGCCAGGCGGGCCTCGGAAGCCTTGATAAGAGTGTGGTGGCGGCCGGTGGGATAACCTGCGACGGAGATAATATCGTCCGCGCCGGCTCCCGCGGCAATAGAAACGTGGTGCGGGGAGACCACCACGGTACTATCAGCGGCGCAGTTCTTGACCGTCGCGGCCGAGGCAGCAAGCAAATTAAGCATTAGTAGCTGTAATCGCCGTTGATAATGGCCTTGAGTTGTGGGCGCACATCAAACCAGTACACGCCGGTAATAACCGCGCCGATCCAAGACAAAAAGGCCAAGCCGGTGACCATCGCTACCGCGGAGCCGGCCAGCAGGCCTACCCATACCCACTTACCTTGTCGGTCGCCGGCCCGGAAGGCATCCTCGCGCGTGGTAGCGGCGAGGACCGCTCCGACGATGGCGGTCAGAGCGAGGACTTGGAAGAGGTAGCTGTCTAGATGCAAGGCAAGATTATAAAGAAAATACATGTAGCTTAATTCTGTGGATCGTCAGTCTCGATTACTTCGCCATCGATAATATTATCGCCCTGCGAAGGAGCCGAATCCTGGCCAGGGCGCGCCGCATTCTTCTTTTCCGCACGGCGGGCCTGGGCGGAATTATAGGCGTCCATAACGCCCTCGCGGGTCTCGTTATAGGCCGTGGAGAACTTGCCCTTAGCGGCGTCGAAAGCAGCGGACTCACGGGTGCCATCCGCGGCCTTCTTCAAAGAGGCACCGAGCTCCTTCGCGGTGGTAGTGGCCTTATCCACCAAGCCATCCTTGTCAGATGCGCCATAGGGGCTGTTGGCCTCCGCGCCATGAGCGTACTGGGCGCGCTCCTCCTGCAGGCGTCCGCCGAAGTCCTTGACTACGTCAAAGGCAGCGCTGCCAGCATCCTTCAGGGAATCAAAAATCTTCTTATTATCGCTCATTGTTCATTACTCCTTTTGTCTAAGCGCCAAAGATAAGGTGATTGACCGCGAATATCACCAATCCTGCCAGGGAACCGACGACGGTGCCGTTTAAACGAATAAATTGCAGGTCCTTGCCCACCATGAGCTCGATATTTTGGGAGGCCTCCTCCGCATCCCAGCGCTTGATGGTCTCTGGAATAATCGCGATGATCTCCGGGGCGAATTTCTCTACGGCATAGCGCGCGGCCTTGTCCACCAGTGCATTGGCCTGGGCTAAAAATTCAGAGTCCTCGAGCAGACGGTGCGCCAGCTCCGTGACCTTGGCCGTAATCTTCTGTCGCAGGAAAGACTCTGGGTCATTGAGCTGGTCAATCAGCGTGGTAGATACCGTGCGCCACATGGCCGCCGGCGCCTGCTGCGCTTGCTCAGAGGCGAGCATCTTCTGCTTGATGCCCTCGATGCGCCCGCGCATTTTCTCGTCCCACTGCAGATCGGAGGCGAGCTTGGACAGATTGCGTCGAATGGCCAGGCGGGCCTCGTGGTTGCCATTGCGGCGGACCTCATCGGCGAACTCTACGAGCTCGCTATAAACCTTCTCCCCCACCATCTCGCGGGCAAAGCGCGGCGCCCAGCCCGGCATGCGCTCATCAATGGCGGTGACCACGGTGGACTCCATGCTTAAAATCTTGCCGTGTGCCCAGTCGATGAGGTCATCCTCCAGCGGACGCGCCTTACCATCTGCAATATAGCCCTCCAGCAGCCTGCCCAGCGGCGGGCCCCATTCCGGTTCGGCTAGGCGGTCCATTACCTGGGTGCGAATAAACTGCTCCGCCTCCGCAGGATCCAAATCTGACACCACGCTGGCCGCACGCTCACCAATCCACGCGGAGACCTCTTCCGCCTTGCCGGGTTCCACCCCCTGGCGTGCCAGCCACAATGGCAGCTCCGCCTCCCGCACCTTGGCGCTGAGCGCATCCGCGGTGAGGAAGTTCTCCTCCACAAAGTCACTCAGGGCATCGCCCACGCGGTCTTTGTTATTCGGAATCAGCGCCGTATGTGGGATGGGCAGTCCCATGGGCCGGCGGAAGAGCGCGGTCACCGCAAACCAGTCCGCCAGGCCACCTACCATGCCGGCCTCTGCCGCTGCACGCACGTAGCCCACCCACACAGGCGCCCCGCTTTCCGACGCCTGCCACCACGAACACCCCAAAAAGATCACCGCCGCACCAATCAGGAACGACAGCGCAATCGCCTTCCACCGCCGCAGGTCCGCCCGCCGGGCTTCCTGATTACCGGCCTGCGGCACGGGAGCAGCGCCCGACAATGCCGGCTCCGGTGCCGATGCGGTTGCCGATTCGAGGCCTTCGTCCGCGCGGTGCGTCATGAACTCTCCTTGGGATTGTGAAGATATTTTTGAGCTTTGTTCTCTAACCCTAGTGCCCGCACCGGACATGTCCGGTGGCAGCCATCGTTACAATGACTCCTCGAATCGCTATCACGCCCATCTGACATTGTCATTTGGACGGTGAGAGATCACGCAACCCCCGTCTCCTTGCATGGTTCGCATGCGAGGAGACGGGGGTGAGGTCGAGTCAGTACAGAAACTTGAGCAATGCCTAGGTGAGGCAAGCTCCTTAGTTAACTCGGCCGGTTTCCTTGCGGTACTTGCGGTAGTAGCGGCGACCGTAGTGGACGGTGCCTACTGCTGCGATAGCCACAATTACTAGGGCGATGATGCCGATGATCATGGTCAGGGTGTAGTCACCTTCGCCGGCGGTACCCAGCGGGGTATCCCACACGCCGAGGCCCCAGATGATGATTCCGGCAGCCGGAAGGCAAGACAGAATCAGACCCATGCCCACCCAGGTGGAGGTGCGCAGGAGAGAAGAGTGAGGAGCCCCGAAAGATACTGGATCGTAGCCCTCAATGTAGGTGTCCTGAATCTTGCCGGAGAACTCCGGGTAGGTCTCGCTGGCATAGTCAGCGACTGCGTGGGTGTTATCGCTCATGGCGGAGTCTTTCTGTCTTTCTCTCGTTCCTAGTATTCCTACGGAATAACCTTAGCTTAGTCGTCCTTGCCACGGAAAGCAGCACGTGCACGTTCGCGGGTAACCGCAGAAACTGCGGTCAGCGGAACGCCGGCCGGACAAACATCGGCGCACTCACCGTAAAGGGAGCAGTGGCCGAAGTTGGCTTCCAGGTCATCGACCATGTTGCGGGCGCGGCGCCCACGCTCTTCCTTGCCCAGCGGCATGAGGGAGAGGTGTACCAACTTCGCACCGGTAAACAGGTGAGCCGCGCCGTTCGGGCAGGCGGCAACGCAAGCGCCGCAGCCGATGCAGGCAGCGTGGTCCAGCGAGTACTCGGAAGTCTCATGGTTGACGTGCAGAGTATCCGCATCCGGAGCGGTACCTGCGTCCATGGAGACGTAACCGCCCTGCTCCATCACGTGGTCCAGTGCCGCACGGTCGACGATCATGTCCTTGATGACCGGGTAGGCAGCGGAACGGAATGGCTCCAGCTTGATGGTCTGTCCATCAGTGAAGTTGAACAGGCGCTGCTGGCAGGCCGGGGTGTTCTGGCCAGGGCCGTGTGGACGGCCGTTGATGGTCAGACCACAGGTACCACAGATGCCCTCACGGCAGTCAGAGGCGAAGGCGAAAGGCTCTTCGCCGCGCTCAATGTAGCCCTCGTTGACGTGGTCCAGCAGCTCCAGGATGGACATCTGCTCAGAGGCATCGTCTACCTGGACGGTCTCGAAGTGGCCTTCTTGGGTCGGTCCGGCTTGACGCCAGATCTCAAGTGTCAGTTTCATTACTTGTAGTTCCTTGTCATCAGCGGGATCGAATCAAAGTACAGCGGCTCGGCGTGGCGGATGAACTCGTTCTTATTAGCGCCCGGCTCCCAGGCGGATACGAAGCACCAGTTCTCGTCGTCGCGTTCTGCCTCGCCGTCCTCGGTGAGGTGGTCCTCGCGGAAGTGAGCGCCACAGGACTCGTCGCGATCCAGAGCGTCAACACACATGAGCTCGCCTAGGTCCAGGTAGTCAGCAACGCGCAGGCCGTATTCCAGCACCTGATTCATGTCGTTGGCCTCGCCCGGGATGCGGACATTAGCCCAGAAGTCCTCGCGCAGCTCACGGATCTTGGTGATGGCTTCCTTGAGGTCTTCCACGTTACGGGACACACCGCAGCCGTGGTACAGGATGTCGCCCAGCTGGCGGTGGTAGTAGGACGGACCGTGCGGGTTCTCGCCGCGCACACCCATGAGGCGGTCGATGCGCTCCTGGGATTGTGCCAGGGTTGCCTGTGCCTCTGGGGAATCCTCGGCCAGCTTCTCTTCGTTGAGGTGGTCAGCCAAGTAGTTCGGGATGGTAAACGGCAAGGTGAACCAGCCGTCGACGGAAGCCGAAAGCAGGGAGTTAGCACCCAGACGGTTAGCACCGTGGTAGGTCCAGGAACACTCACCGGCGGCGAAGAGGCCGTCGATGGAGGTCATCTCGTTGAAGTCGGTCCACAGGCCACCCATGGTGAAGTGGCAAGTCGGAGCGATACGCATCGGAGTCTCGTAGGCGGACTCGCCGATGGCCTCCTCGTACATCTCAATGAGGTTGGAGTAGCGCTCGCGAATCTTGTCCTTGCCCAGGCGCTCGATGGCGTCACGGAAGTCCAGGTACACCGAGTTGTGCAGGGGGCCAACACCCAGGCCAGCGTTAATCTGCTGGGAGATGGCGCGGGAAGCAACGTCACGCGGAACCAGGTTGCCGAATGCCGGGTAGCGGCGCTCCAGGAAGTAGTCGCGCTCTTCTTCCGGAATGGTATTCGGGTCGCGGTCGTCGCCCTCCTTCTTCGGGGACCAAATGCGGCCGTCGTTACGCAGGGACTCCGACATCAGGATGGTCTTAGACTGCCAATCGGAGTTGACCGGCAGGCCCGTCGGGTGGAACTGCACGAAGGCCGGGGAGGCCAGGTAGGCACCGCTGTCGTACGCACGCATCATGGCGCTGGCATTGGAGTTCTTAGCCAGGGTGGACATGTGGTAGACGTTGCCGTAGCCGCCGGTACCCAGCACGACTGCGTGGCCAGTGAAGGCCTTGAGCTCACCGGTAATCAGGTTGCGGGTAACGATGCCGCCTGCACGCTTCTTGCCATTGTCGTTGTAGACAATGATGTCCTGCAGATCATTATGGGCAAAGAGTTCTACGTTGCCCAGGCCGATCTGGCGGTAGAGCGCAGAGGTGGTGGACAGCTGCAGCTGCTGGCCTGTTTGACCACGGGTGTAGTAGGTACGGGAGACCTGCACACCACCGAAGGAACGGGTAGCCAGGGTGCCGCCGTACTCGCGAGCGAACGGTGCGCCGATGGCGTTCATGTGGTCAATAACGCGCACGGACTCGTTGGCCAAGCGCCAGCAGTCGGACTCGCGGCAGCGGTAGTCGCCACCCTTGACGGTGTCCTTGGTGTGGCGGTAGGCGGAGTCATTGTCCACCTTCTTGGCACGGGAGGCGTTGACGCCACCCTGCGCGGCGATGGAGTGCGCGCGGCGCGGGGAGTCGTGGTAGGTAAATACCTTTACCTTGTAGCCCAGCTCGCCCAGTGCGGCCGCAGCGGCACCGGCGGACAAGCCCGTACCAACCACGAGGACCTCAAACTTGCGGCGGTTTAGCGGGGAGACCAACTGCATGTGGTCCTTTTGGTGGGACCACATGTCCTTCATTGGCACGCCGTGCGGTTCGTGGGATTCCAAGATGTTGCCGGCGGATACGCCCGGAACGATGGACTGTGGATGCGAGAACTTAGGGTGCTCGCGCTTGAGTTCAGTATTAGTCATGGGTTTCTAACTCCTTTAGCTGACCAAGCCCAGGGCAACGGACAAAGGCATAACGATGTTGCCGATGCAGACAACGGCCGGGATGACGTACGCCAGGATCAGGAAGGTCTGACGCCATTTAGCACCGGTGATACCCAGGTCAGAAGCAGCAAGGCGAATGCCGTGGGTGAGGTGCAGGAACAGGAAGCACATGGCGATCACGTACACGATGGTGACCGGCCAGCGGCTAAAGGTTGCAATCATATTGGCCTTTACTGCACCCTCCACAAAGTCACCTGGGGCGATGGGCTGCACGCCCATAGTCAGGTCCAGCAGGTGGAAGATGATGAACAGCAGCAAGACGATGCCGGAAACCAGCATGGACTTGGTAGCGAAGGAATCAAGGCCGCCCATCAGGTTGCTACGGCGGAACTTGCCGCGGGATGCCTTGGATCGTGCGGTGAGAGCAAACGCGCCGTAGATGTGGGCGATGATGGCAACCAGCAGGACCGCGCGGATAATCCACAGCAGGCCCTCGTGCGGGAACAGTGGCTCGCCCATGGAACGCAGGAATGCACCGTATTCATCCAGTGCCTCCTCGCCGCCGTGAGCAGGCAGGTACAACTTCAGGTTGCCGGCCATGTGGCCGACGACGAAAAGTGCAAACAGCAGGCCGGTGACGGCCATTATGAGCTTCAGAACCCAGGAGGGCACTCCCGGCTTCTGACGGATTGGTTCGTTAGTAATGTGGCCGTGAGCTACTGCCTCACGGTCGGGATTTCTTAAAGTCATGACACCTCCATTGTCGCCCTCACTTTAACTGGGCTTAACCGCTGGTTACCAGTCAATTCCTATGGTGTTTCACCTAACGGTACGGCGGTACGGTTAAAGCCAGAATTCTTTTAGGTAAGGGTTACCTTAGAAGGTTTGAGGCAAAACGTCGCTACCTTGGCCGCTCGCAATTCCGAAATATCTACGTTGCGTAATTCGCTTTCCAGATGTGAACTTGATCACCCAGTGTTACTAGAGTGACCGCCTTACCCCTTTATGTGTCAAACTTTCGCATGAAACCCACATGCGCCCCACAGGCGTGGTGAATATTCTTCGCAAGATCTTTGCGATTAAGGTGCACACCCGCAGGCCACCCAGTAACCTTTCCGGCATGAGTAAGACGTATGTGGGATCCCGCCTTCGCCAGCTTCGCCGCGAGCGCGATCTAAGTCAGGCATCCCTTGCCGCAACGCTTGGACTCTCCGCCAGCTACGTCAATCAGATCGAACACGACGTTCGGCCTCTGACCGTTCCGGTACTCCTCCGCATCACCGAGGTTTTCGGTGTTGATGCCACCTTTTTCTCTCGCGACGATGACTCCCGCCTCCTCGCCGAGATCCAGGACGTCATCCAAGACAAGGAGCTGTGCCCCTCCCCCGTCGAGTTGCAGGAGCTCTCCGAGCTGGTCTATAACCATCCCACCGTTGCCCGCACGCTGGTGGATGTCCACCGCCGCTACCGCAACGTGCGCGATAAGCTCTCGCTCGCCACGGATACCCGCCGCACCACAGAGGCCACCCAGGCCCTGTCCATGCCGCACGATGAGGTGCGCGATTTCTTCTACGCCCGCCAGAACTACCTGGACGACCTGGACCACCATGCGGAGCAGCTTGCCGACGCCCTCTCGGTCACCCAATTCGGCATCCGCGACACCGAACACGCCCTAGCCCAGCGCCTGCGCGATCACCACAACGTAGACATCCACATAACTTCACAAATGGATGGCACCCTGCACAGTTTTGACCGCGAGACCGGCGAGTTCCGACTCGCCTCGCGCTTGAGCGAGGGACAACGCGCCTTCCGCATGGCTGCGGAACTGAGTTTCCTCGAGGCTGGGGATCGCATCTCCTCGCTAGTAGAGGAAGAACCATTTACCTCGGACGCCTCACGTAACCTAGCGCAACGCGGCCTGGCCAGCTATTTCGCCGCCGCCACCGTGATGCCCTACGCCCTGATGCATTCCGAGGCCGAGCGCTCCGGCTACGACGTGGAATACCTCTGCCAAGTATTCGGCGTGGGCTATGAATCCGTCGCCTCCCGCCTGTCCACTCTGCAGCGCGATAATCTGCGTGGCATTCCTTTTACCTTCGTCCGCGTCGACCGCGCAGGAAATATGTCCAAGCGCCAGTCCGCCACCGGTGTGCACTTTTCCAATAATGGCGGCACCTGTCCGCTGTGGAATGTCTACGAGACCTTCACACAACCTGGCATCATCTCCCGGCAGTTGGCCCAGATGCCCGATGGCCGCAATTACCTGTGGATCTCGCGCGCCGTCCAGCACCATCAGGGACGCTTTGGCGATACCGATAAGCTCTTCGCCATCGGCCTTGGCTGCGAGGCCCGCCACGCCGACCGCACCGTCTACGCCGAGGGCCTTGATCTCAAAGACCTCTCCTCCGCGACCCCTATTGGCTCCGGTTGCCGCACCTGCCCGCGCGAGAATTGTGCGCAGCGCGCCTTCCCACCCATTAACGAGGTCATCAACGTCGATGCCCACCGCTCCGCCGTGGCACCGTACTAATTACGCATCGCCACGACGAACCTTTCGGGGGCGTAGACATACAAACGGCACCGCGGTCCCTCTGCCCGGTGGGCGGGGACGGCGCGGTGCCGTGGGCGTCGCTTCACGGCGACGTCGCCAAGCAGCCCTGCTTAGAGGTTAATCATGTGGCCGCCGATGCCTTCGGCAGCTTCCTTCATGGCCTCAGAGAGGGTTGGGTGGGTGTGGACGTTGCGGCCGATTTCCTCAGCGGTGAGGTCAAAACGCTGTGCCAGGGTCAGCTCCGGCAGCAGCTCGGAGACATTGGAGCCCACCATGTGGCCGCCGATAAGCTCGCCATACTCGCCATCCGCAATGAGCTTGACAAAGCCCGCGGTCTCGTTGAGGCCAGCAGCCTTGCCGTTAGCGGAGAACGGGAAGGTAGCAACCTTGATATCGCGGTCCGCGAACTTCTCCTTGGCAGCCTCTTCGGTGTAGCCGAAGGAAGCGACCTGCGGGTTGCAGAAGGTAGCGCGCGGCATATTCATGTAGTCACCCAGAAGCTGGGTCTCTACACCGGCGATGGTCTCTGCGGCGACAACGCCTTGTGCCTCAGCAACGTGTGCGAGCTGCAACTTCGCGGTGACGTCACCGATGGCGTAGATGTGGTCCACGTTGGTGCGCATGGTGTCATCGATGGCGATGGCGCCGCGCTCGGTGAGCTCAACGCCGGTGTTCTCCAGGCCGAAGCCCTCGGTGCGCGGGGCGAAGCCGATGGAAATCATGGCGCGGTCCACGGTAAGGGTGTCCTGCTTGGAGCCATCCTTGGACTCGACCTCAACGGTGACATTGTCGCCGTTGTCCTTGACGGAGGTGGTCTTGTAGCCAGTCAGCAGCTTAACGCCGAGCTTCTTGTACTCCTTAGCGATGGCCTTGGAGACGTCCTTGTCCTCGTTCGGCAGGACGCGGTCCATGAACTCCACGATGGTGACGTCCACGCCGTAGTTGGACAGAACATAAGCAAATTCCATGCCGATGGCGCCGGCGCCGACGATGACCATGGACTTCGGGGCCTCATCGTTGAGGATCTGCTCCTCGTAGGACACGATGTTGCCGCCGAGCTCTACGCCCGGCAGAGACTTGACCACGGAGCCGGTAGCGATGATGCAGTCATCGAAGGTGACGGTCTTGCCCCTGTCATCACCGTCGGTGATTTCAATGGTCTTATCATCCTTGAAGGAGCCCAAACCATTGATCTCGGTGATCTTATTCTTCTTCATCAGGTAATGAACGCCCTTGACGATGCCCGCGGAGACCTTGCGGGAACGCTTGTGGGCAACACCGAAGTCGAAGGAGACATCGCCGGAGATGCCAAAATCCTTTGCTTCGTGATTGAAGGTGTGGGCAACCTCAGCATTCTTCAGCAGCGCCTTGGAAGGGATGCAGCCTACATTCAGGCAGACACCGCCCCAGTACTGCTTCTCGATTACGGCAACTTTCTTACCAAGCTGAGCTGCACGGATGGCGGCCACGTAGCCGCCAGGGCCCGCGCCGAGTACTACTACGTCATAATGTTCATTAGTCACGCCCTACAGGATACGTAACTTTCCCCTCCATGTCGCGCATTGGGTCACACTCCTATGCCCGAGCACCCCACGCTTCGGGGGTAAAACGCACAAAGGCCCTGCACGGGGGCGTCGGCAAGCGCGCGACGCCGTGCAGGGCTATGGGCTCGGTGTTTTAGAACAGGCCGAGAGCCAGTGCGGCGGCGGAGGACATGGAGGAACCCATGTGCAGGAACTGGCCCAGAACTTCATTGATGGACACGAGGATGGAATCGAAAACGTTCATTGTGCTTCTTTCTGTGTTTTTACTTGCCTAGAGCGAGGTATGGGCCCGCGGACGGGACCGCACTTTCACACGTTTAGTACTAGCGGAGATTCTAGCGCCACCGTTACATACGCGCTGCGTTCAAAATTATGACATACAAACCACATGTGTCACAGGTTTTGCTACATTAAATAGGGACTATTAAAGCATAGAGCCTTGCTGATACTCTCGTTTTACGGAACGATATCTACTGAGAAGTTTCTTCTAATTCGAGGATGCAAAAATATGCATACCTTGCACTCAACCGGTTCCCGCGTGGTAGGCATCGCTATTGCGGCCGGAGGCCTCTCCACCACTCACGCCTCCGCCGTAGAGCCGGCCGAAATTCAGGGTGACCCCACCCCGTCCACCATCCGCGAGGCTAACCTCACTACCCCAGCAGATGCGGAAAACATCAACTACGTTATCACCACCGAGGGCGAAATCCTCGCGGTAGATATTGCCGGACTGAAGAACAAGGACAAGTGGAAGGGCCTCGCCTTTGGTCACGGCAGTGGCCAGCGTAAGCACTACGGCACCCCTGTAAAGGCCCTAACCGCCACCTCCGCCACTCTGGGCGGCCGCGAGGTTCCGCTTGCGGTCATCACTCCGAACGGCAACTTTGATAAGAAGCGCTCCACCCTGCATTTACTCAACGGCGCGGGCGGCGCTGAGCAGGGCCTGTCTTGGCTGACTAACACCGTCAACCACGACATCGACCCCAAGACTGAGGGCGCACAGAACATAGTGACTTTCAACACGTCCAGGGATGCCAACGTGGTCATCCCGCGGGCCGGCGCTTTCCTTATTACACCGCCTGGGTATCTGCCCCAGGAAATAGCTACCTCAAGGTCCCCAGAAGTGGGAAACCTTCCTGACCAAGGAATTGCCAGGCGCTCTAGAGGCCCATATCGGAGGCAATAGCAAGCGCGTCATCGCTGGCATGTCTTTGTCCGCTACCTCCTCCCTGCTGTTGGCGGAGCATATCCCGGGCTTCCACAACGCGGAGGGCTCCTTCTCCGGCTGCGCGGCCACTTCTCGCCCGCTGCCACGCCTATACGCCCAGCTGACCGTCAACCGCGGCGGGGGCTCGGCCGATCAGTTGTGGGGCACCATGGGCAGCGAATACAACGTGTACAACGACGCGTTGGTCAATGCCACCCCGACGAATTTGCGCCCATCTGGGACTTACGATTCCGTGAACAGCGGTTTGGGCGGTACTAACGACCGGGGCGCACAAGGTTCTCCTACGCTGCTGGTTGAAAACGGTGTCATCGAGGCCGCAATGAGCCCCTGCATCCACAACCTCAAGGCCAAGATAGATTCCTAGGGCATGAAGGCGGACTGGAACTTCCGCAATACCGGCACCCACTTCTGACCAAGCTGGCACAATGACCTCTCCACCTCGTGGAAGACCTTCGAACGTGGCTTTGCCAAGGACGCCACAGAAGCACCGGCCTCACCCGGCTCACCGGCGGTAGAGGCTATTGAGCTTTCCATTCATGCGCCGCAAGCTCAGGAAAATGCGCAGATCAAGGACGCCCGGAGCACCGCTGACCAATCCCCGGATAAGGACTACGTCGAAGATATGACCACTCGCACTCCGGAGACCGCCGACACTGCGGAAAAAGCAACGCTGCAGTATAATTAGCTAGTCCATAAACTACAGGAAGTAGTCTATTAACTACAGGAAAGAAGCACTATGAAGCATCTTAGCTCCATCCTTGCCTCCACCGCCGTGTGCGCAGGCTTGGCTTGCGCCCCGCTGGCGGGCGCCGCACAGCTCACCCCGCAGCAGGTAGCGGGCAATGCTGCCCAGTCCACCCTAGCCCCACTAGAGGTCACCCCGGAGTTGGAGCAGAAGACCTGGTACCAGAAGTACAAGGACGATCCGCGCGTCGAAAAGCTGCAGGCTACCTCCCCGGCCATGGACGGCCGCAAGATTCCGCTGGCGGTCATTCGCGCGACGGACGAGAACCGCCCAACCATTTACCTGCTCAACGGTGCAGGCGGCGCAGAGCAGGACATGGACTGGCTGAAGCTTTCTGATGCCGTTGATTTCTACCACTCCAAGAACGTCAACGTGGTAATCCCGCAGGCCGGTGCCTTCTCCTACTACACCGACTGGGTTTCCGAGCCAAACTCCAAGTACCTCAAGGGACCGCAGAAGTGGGAAACCTTCCTCACCAAGGAGCTGCCAGGAACTATCGAGGGCCACATCAAGGCCGATAACCACCGCGCCATCGCGGGCATGTCCATGTCCGCTACCTCCTCCCTGCTCTTGGCAGAGCACAACCAGGGCTTTTATGACGCCGTCGGTTCCTTCGCGGGCTGCGCGGCTACCGCCTACCCGCTAGAACACAAGGCTGTTGAGCTCACCGTCAACCGCGGCGGTGCTACCGCGGAGCAGATGTGGGGCCCGTTCGGCTCCCCCACCAACCGCTATAACGATGCGATGATGAACCATGAAAAGCTGCGTGGCACGGAACTATACATTTCTTCTGGTTCCGGTCTGGCTGGCAAGGAGGATACTTTCTCCTATAAACTGTCTGAGGGCAATAACCCCGTAGCGGCCGCTGCAGGCTCCGCCGTCCTGCAGGGTGAAGGCGGCGCCATTGAAGCGGGTGTGAACTACTGCACCCATAACTTCAAGGCCAAGCTGGACCAGGCCGGCATCCCGGCTACCTATAACTTCCGCAATACCGGCACCCACTCCTGGCCACATTGGATAGAGGATCTCAAGGATTCCTGGCCGGTGTTCGAGCGCGCTTTCAATAAATAAGCTCGTTTCTTTCCCCGGCTAAAAGGGGGGTAGGCTTGCAGCATTATGAAGTTGCTTCCTACCGCCCTTTCGCGCACTCATACCGATCCTTATACCGGCGTGGATTTTAACCTCGGTTTTGAGGTATCCCACTACACGCTGGATCTAACCTACCGCGTGGAGCCCAACCTGCTCCACGGCGAGGCCGTTTTAGCGATCCGAGCGACCGCTAATTTGACGTCCTTGACCTTGGACCTGGGCGGGGCGATGGTGGCCCGCCGCGTGACCGCGAAGGGCGCGCCGCGGGTGGCCAAGTTCCGCCAGTCTTCCGGCAAGCTGCGTCTTCGTTTCGCTGCAGAAATCGCTGCGGGGACGGAGTTCGAGCTGGTCATTCGCTACGGAGGTAGCCCGCGGCCAATCCGCACCACCTGGGGCGAGATTGGCTGGGAGGAAACCGAGTCCGGTTCGCTGGTAGCCAGCCAGCCCAATGGTGCGCCGAGCTGGTTCCCCTGCGACGACACACCTTCTGCAAAGGCGCTATATGACATCATCATTACGGCCGATGACCCCTTCATCGTGGTCTCTAATGGAGAACTGATTTCCCGCCGGGCGGGCGGCTCCACCACGCGCTGGCATTTCCGCACCCGCGAGCCCATGGCCACCTACCTGGCTACGGTACAGGTAGGCGAGTTTTCCAGTTTTGCCTTGGGCCCTTCCACTCGGGCTTGGGCACCGGCCGCGCTGCGCGAGCGCGTCTTGGATGAATTTGCCCAGCAGCAAGAGATGGTGAACTTCTTCTCCTCCATTTATGGCCCGTACCCGTTTGCGGATTACCAGGTGGTCATCACGGAAGATGAATTGGAGATTCCACTGGAGGCACAGGGCCTGTCCATCTTTGGTTCCAACCACATTAAAGGCGACCACGCCTTCGAGCGCCTCATTGCCCACGAGCTTTCCCACCAGTGGTTTGGCAATTCCGTGGGCCTAGGCGAGTGGAAGGATATCTGGCTCAATGAGGGCTTTGCCTGCTACAGCGAGTGGTTATGGGCCGAGCACAAGGGCGAGACCACCGCGCGCGAGGCAGCACGGTCCCACTACAACGTCCTAGGCCGCAAGGCGCAGAACCTCACCGTTTCCGATCCGGGGGCGCGCGATATGTTCGATGACCGCATATATAAGCGTGGCGCCTTGGCTGTACATGCCATTCACCGCCTGCTTGGCGACGCCTTCTTTACCACCCTCCGCAGCTACCTCACCGAGCACCGGCATTCGGTGGTAGAGCCTTCCATGTTGCTGGATACCTTCCGGGCCGCCGCTCCTGACGCCGCGCTTTTCGACGCCGCCGTAGACGCCTGGCTCAACCAGAAGGCCCTTCCCTCCTTCCCGAGTTAGTGGTTTTAACCCCATTTCGCGGGCTTTAGTCTGCGTTTGTTTGGGGAATGTCTAATCTATTGACCAATTCCTTCTTTCCTGTTGACGGGGTGTTTTATCTGGGTAAAATAGAACATGTAAACGAATGGGAAAGGAGGGATTATGCAGACCACCAAGCATGCGGAGATAGACTCCGCCATCGCACAGGTTGCCACTGGGCTAACCCAACTGCGCGACCTCATGCAGGATCCTTCCGACTTATCTTTCGAGCTTCTTCACCCCCATTTCGAGCACTTGGAAAGGGCCTTGGGCAACAAGGCCGCTATTGACGCTGCCTTTGCTTTCATCGCGGAGCGCGATGACGCTGGTCGCCGCGTAGGCTCCTCAAAGGCCAAGGACTACCTAACCACCCGCCTAGGCCTTAGCGATGCCGAAGCGGCCGCTCGTCTGCGCAATGGCAAGAATCTCTTCGCGCCCCTACCCGAGCCGGAGCCCACTCCCCCACCTGCTGATCCCGATGCCGATGACGCTGCACGCGCACAGGCCGAGGAAGAAGCTCGCCGCCGCGCTGACCGTGAGCGCCGCGAAGAGGAGAAGCGCCGCAAGAAGCTCTTCGAAGAAGAACCCATTCCCGAGCGCGTCCTCAATCTCATCGAGAACGAGCTACGCAGTCTCAGCAAGTACGCCATTCCCGGCCCAAGCGAACTGCGCAACCAGGCCCTCGAACAGGCCAAGCGCCGCTCCTTAGATTCCCTGCGCGAGTGGCTACGCAAGGCCATCCGCAAGGCGAATAAACATGCCCTCAATCCTGCCGGCGAGCCCGATCCACACGCCGCAACCCGCAAGCGACGCTTCAGTATTTCCCGCCAAGACGCAGACGGCGGTGTGCACATCTCCGGATACCTCGACGCCTCGTCCGCCGCCATCCTCGCCAGCGCCTTTGCCCCTGCGAAGAATAAGGGCAGCGCCGATCTCAGCGCCGAGGATGATACCCGCACTTATGCCCAGCGCATGGCGGACCAATTGACCGCTGCGCTGTCGAGCTACCTTTCTGCCACCCAGAAGACCTCCGACGGCCTCGGTTCCTTCTTTGTCGCCACCACCTTGGAGGAACTGGAGGCGATGGGCGGAGATACCCGCTTCGCCACCAGCACTGGCATCGAGCTCACCCCGCTCGATCTCCTCCGCTTGGGTGCCGCGCAGCACGATTTTTTCTGCGCCGTGGACGAGAAGGGCTTTCCGCTCGAACTGGGCCGCACCAAACGCACCGCGTCCCTCTGGCAGAAACTCGCCCTCGCGGCCTCCGAACTTGTCTGCACCCACCCAGAGTGCCACCGCCCCTGGCAGGACTGCGATGTCCACCATCTGCAAGCGTGGTCGCACGGCGGCGCCACCGACCTCAAGAACCTCACACTCCTGTGCCGCCGACACCACGTGGACAATAACGACTACCGCGATGGCCGCAACGGAATGGGTCACGCCGAACGGGACCCCGGCACCGGCCGGGTGGGCTACCGGGCCGCGCACGCGAGCGGGCTATCGCCCACAGTAGAGGTCAACGACCACCCCGCCGCGGAACAAGCCCCGGGACGCAGGCTCACGGATCCGCCCTCGCCACCACCGTCTCCCCCGGGCGCGGCCTGACCTCTTGCGCGCGGGCCCGCGGCCTGCCACAGCAGCCCGTCCGACTGCCCTACACTGGATAACCATGCAAACGATGCTCGTCACTGGCGGCGCCGGTTTTATCGGCGCCAATTTCGTGCGCCTCATGCGCCAGGCGCGCCCCGATACCCGCGTTACGGTGCTCGACAAGCTCACTTACGCTGGAAACCGCGCCAACCTCGCCGATCTGGATATTGACTTCGTCGAGGGTGATATCGCCGATCCCGCCACCGTGGCACCGCTCGTCGCTGCCGCCGATCTTGTCGTCCACTTCGCCGCCGAATCTCATAACGACAATTCTTTGCGCGACCCTTCGCCCTTCCTCCACACGAATATCATGGGTACGTTCGCCCTGTTGGAGGCGTGCCGGAAGCACGATACTCGCTTCCACCATGTTTCTACCGACGAGGTTTTCGGCGACCTTGAGATCGGGGCAGCGACCAAGTTTAATGAGAACACCGCCTACGCACCTTCCAGCCCGTACTCCGCTACCAAGGCAGGTTCTGACCACCTGGTGCGCGCGTGGGTTCGTTCTTTTGGGCTGCGCGCCACCATCTCGAATTGCTCCAATAATTACGGGCCGTACCAGCACATCGAGAAGTTCATTCCCCGTCAGATCACCAATATCCTCTCCGGGCGCACCCCCAAGCTCTATGGAACGGGCGAGCAGGTGCGCGATTGGATCCACGTCGATGACCACAATGAAGCAGTGCTCGCCATCCTAGAGCGCGGCCGGATTGGCGAGACCTACAATATCGGCGCGGATCAGAAGGATATTAATAATAAGCAGGTCATCGAGCTCATCTGCGAAATTATGGGCTACACCCGCGATGGGCGCGCCCTCTATGAGCACGTAGCGGACCGCCCAGGGCATGACCAGCGCTACGCCATGGACGCCACCAAGCTGCGCCGCGAGTTGGACTGGAGCCCGCGCTTCACGGATATCCGCGCCGGCCTCGAAGACACCATCGCGTGGTACCGCGACAACGAAGACTGGTGGAAGACCGAGAAGGAAGACGTGGAAGCCCGCTACAAGCAGCAAGGACAGTAGAAATGCGTATTACCGAAACCGCCATCCCGGGACTGCTCATCATCGACCTCGACGTGCACGGGGATAACCGCGGCTGGTTCAAGGAGAATTGGCAGCGCGAAAAGCTCGCCGCACTCACGCCCGAGCTCGCAAGCTTCCAGCCGGTGCAGAACAATATTTCCTACAACCACGCCGGATCCACACGCGGCCTCCACGCCGAGCCGTGGGACAAACTGGTCTCGGTGGCACAGGGCAAGATCTTTGGCGCGTGGTGCGATTTACGCAAGGACTCAGAGAGCTTTGGCGAGGTCGTTACCCATGAGGTCGGGCCGGAGACTGCGGTGTTTGTGCCGCGAGGCGTCGCCAATGGCTTTCAGGCCTTGGAAGAAACTTCGTATTGTTATCTGGTCAATGAGCATTGGTCGGCCGAGGCGCGCTATGCCGCGGTAAACCTCAACATCGTGGACTGGCCACTGGAGCCCACCGAGATTTCGGAGAAGGACAAGCAGCACCCCGGCCTCGAAGAGGTGAGCCCGATGCCCGCCCGGCGCATCCTTGTCACGGGCGCGAATGGGCAGCTGGGGCGGGCATTGAAGCGTCTGCTTGCCGACGCCGAATTTTGCTCCCACGCCGACTTCGACATCACCAATCCGCCGGAGCGGAATTGGAAGCAGTACTCGGCCATCATTAACTGCGCGGCGTACAACGATGTCAACGGCGCCGAAAACGACCGCGCCGCAGCCTGGGCGGTTAACGCGGAAGCGCCCGCAAAGCTGGCGCGCATCGCCGCGGAAAACCAGATCACGCTGGTGCATGTCTCGAGCGATTATATCTTCGATGGCACTAACGAGGTCCACACCGAAGAGGAGCTACCGTCGCCGCTGAGTGCCTATGGGGCGTCGAAAGCCGCGGGCGAGACGGCTACCCAGACTGCGCCCCAGCATTACGTCATTCGGACCTCGTGGGTCTTTGGCGATGGTGAAAATTTCATGTCCACCATGCGTCGACTAGCCAATAAAGGCGTAGAACCGAAGGTCATCCACGACCAACGCGGGCGGCCTACGTTTGCCGAGGATCTAGCCAAGGGCATCGTGCACCTGCTCGACTCCGGTGCGGAGTACGGCGTATATAACCTGTCCAATTCGGGCGATACCGTGGGCCGCGATGAGATTGCTATGGCCGTCTTCATCGGGCTCGGGCACGATCCGGCCGAGGTAACGCCGGTAAGTACTGAGCAATACCGCGAGATCGCCGGACCCGAGGCTCCGCGTCCCAAGGAATCCACGTTTGCGCTGGACAAGATCGAGGCCACCGGCTTCAAGCCGCAAAATTGGCGCGCGGCCCTGGCCCTGTACCTGGCGCTGTACCCGGAGGACTAAATGAAGGGCATCATCTTAGCCGGCGGTTCCGGCACGCGGCTCTACCCGATTACCAAGGGCATCTCGAAGCAGCTCATGCCCATCTATGACAAGCCGATGATTTACTATCCGCTGACCACGCTGATCCAGGCGGGTATTCGGGAGATCCTCATCATCACCACCCCGGAGGATGCGGGTGCCTTCCAACGCCTCTTTGGTGATGGCTCCCAGCTCGGGCTCATGATCGATTATGCGGTCCAGCCGCGGCCGGAGGGGCTCGCGCAGGCCTTTTTGATTGGCGAGGATTTCATTGGCGATGACAGCGTCGCACTCGTGCTCGGCGATAATATCTTCCATGGCTTCGGCGGCGAGCTCGCTAACTGCCAGGATCCGGAAGGCGGCATCATCTTCGCCTACGAGGTTTCGGATCCGCAGCGCTACGGAGTCGTGGAATTCGACGCCGCGGGGCGTGCCCTGAGCATCCAAGAAAAGCCGGAGGTCCCGCGGTCAAACCACGCGGTGGTGGGCTTGTATTTCTATGACAACTCCGTCGTGGAGATAGCCAAGGGCATCGAGCCCAGTGGCCGTGGCGAATTGGAAATCACGGCCGTGAATGAGGAGTACCTGCGTCGCGACGAGCTGAATGTCCAGCGCCTGCACCGCGGCAGCGTGTGGCTCGATACGGGAACGGTGGACTCGATGAGCGAGGCTTCCGCCTATGTCGAGGTAATGCAAAAGCGCACCGGGATCGTTATCGGATCGCCCGAGGTCGCCGCCTATGAGGCGGGCTTTATCGACCACGCCCAGCTAGAAGCACTCGCCGAGCCGCTGCTTAAGTCCGGCTACGGCGAGTACCTGCGGGCGTACTAGCGGCTGGGGCTAGCGGTTAGAATTACCGGCCCAGGCTAGTAACCGCGCTCGATGTATTCGTCGATGCGCGCGGCCTCTGCACCGACCGTAGTGGCGTCGCCGTGTCCCGGCAGGACCTTGGTGTCCTCCGGCAGCGTGAAGACGACGTTTTTCAGCGACTCGATGATGACGTCGAAGTCGGAGTACTTGCGGCCGGTGGCGCCTGGGCCGCCGTTGAAGAGCGTATCGCCCGATAGCAACGTCTCGCCCACGTGCAGCACCACGCAGCCCGGTGAGTGGCCTGGGGTGTGGTAGACCGTGATCTTCTCGCCGCCAATATCGAACTGACCGCGATCCGCCAGCGGCGTGTAGGGGGCATCGCCGTTGGATTCTTGCCACAGCATGTCATCGTCCGGGTGCAGATAGACCTCGGTATCGAAGCGCTTGGCAGCCTCGGGGGCGAGCTCGCAGTGGTCGTTGTGCGCGTGGGTGAGCAAGATGCCTTCCACGCGGCGGTCGCCAACCAGCTCCGCTACGGCATCGAGGTCGTGCGAGGGATCCACCACATAAACGCTCGAGTCATCGCCTACGACGTAGACGTTATTGTCCACGTCCCACTCGCCGCCGTCGAGGCGGAACTTACCAGAAGCAACTGTGCTATCGATGCGCATTAGAACTCCACCACCGAACGCAGGACCTTGCCGGACCTCATGGTGGCGAAGGCCTGCTCGACGTCGTCAAGCGCAATGCGCTCGGTAACGAACTTGTCCAGCGGGAAGTTGCCGGCCTTGGACAGCGCTACATAAGCGGGGAAATCGCGCTCTGGGAGGCAATCGCCGTACCACGCTGGCTTGATGGAACCGCCGCGGCCGTAGAGGTCGATGGCGGGGATGTCCACGTGGTCGGTGAGGTTAGGTACGCCCACCATGACCATGCGGCCGGCGTGATCGCGAGAATAGAAGGCCTGGCGCCAGGTGGGCTGGATGCCCACGGCGTCGATAGCAACGTCGGTACCGAAGCCGCTGGTGAGCTCACGGACGGCGTCGATGACTTCCTGTTCCGACAGGTCCTTGGAGCAGATGGTATCGGTCGCGCCGAATTCGCGGGCGGTCTCCAGCTTGGACTCGTCGATGTCCACGGCGATGATCTTCGCCGCGGCTGCCAGCTTGGCGCCTGCAATGGCAGCCATTCCAACGCCGCCGCAGCCGAAGACGGCAACGGACTCGCCGAGCTGAATATCACCGGTATTCACGGCCGCGCCGAGGCCCGCCATGATGCCACAGCCCAGCAGGCCAGCAGCGGCTGGGTCGGTATCTTCCACCTTGGTGCACTGGCCCTCGTGGACGAGGGTCTTCTCTGCGAAGGAACCAATGCCCAGCGCCGGGGTGAGCTCGGTGCCGTCCTCGAGGGTCATCTTCTTAGAGGCATTGTGGGTATTGAAGCAGTACTTTGGCTCGCCCTTCTTGCAGGCGCGGCACTCGCCGCAGACGGCGCGCCAGTTCAAAATGACGAAGTCGCCTTCCTCCACGTGGGTTACCGCAGAACCTACGGTTTCTACCACGCCTGCGGCCTCGTGGCCGAGCAGGAAGGGGAAGGCGTCTTCGATATCGCCATCGCGGTAGGCAAGGTCGGTGTGGCATACACCGCAGGCCTGTACGCGCACGATGACGTCATTAGGGCCGGGGTCGGGGACAACGATATTGACGGTTTCGACTTCCGCGCCCTTGGAACGGGCAATAACAGCTTTTACAGTCATGCGCCCGAGCGTACCGATATTTTCAAAACCGGAGCATTATTGAAAATTCTTTTTAGGAGCGAGCGATGACATTGGCCGCATGCTCGTGGCCACGCTGGTTCATGTGGATAGGCAGGTTACCGTCGCCTGCGGTAAAGTCCACCAGACCAGCCCACATGCGCTGATTTGCATCGGCACACATGCCGTTATTGCGGGTGGTAGGCTTCATATCCAAGAACTGCACGCCGGTGCGCGCCGCCAAGTCCACCTGCATCCACTGCGCCTTATTCTCAAAGTCCTGGATTCCCGGCAGGAAGGTGGAATCGGCCGGGCGCGGTCCGAAGTGGAAGAGGCAGTAGTACGGGCCGGAACCGATGGTGGGATATCCCACGATCTGGACGCGCGCATTCGGAGCCGCACGCTTAATGCGCTCAACCTGTGGGGCGGTACGGTCCGCGAACTGCTTGCGGATCTGCGGCAGGTTCATATCGCGGTGATTGTAGGTGTCATTAAAGCCGGTAGTAATTACCACGCGGTTGGTAGCCGGGCTCAGCGCGCCACTGCGAATGGCAGCATCCACCTGCTGGGAAACCTGGGGGCCAGGGGACATGGACACGGCACCGGAGCAGGAGAAGTCTCGCACCGGCAGGCGCAGCTTGGCGCCGGCGCGCTTGGCGTAATTATTGGAGGTGGGGCAATCTACGCCTACACCCTTAGAGGGATCGAAACGGTGAGCAAAGTAAGAGCCAGCGTCTGGATCCGCGAGGACGGAATCGCCGAAGGCTACTAGGTTGCGCTCCGCGGCGGCGGCCTGTGGCGCTGCTACCACACCTACGACGGCCAGCGCGGAAGCCACTACGGAGAGGACTTTCAGCTGCAGAGATTTCATGAGATCCTTTTCTAGAAACACCAGTAACTTCAGGTCACTGCAGTCGCTTCTGTAACATATTTCGAGTTGGCGGCAACACAGCGCGCCTCTCTCACGATATCGTCCATGGTTATCCTTTTGTTATCTTCGCTTATTTGGAGCTACCCCGACCGTGAATTTTTCCGATTTTAAATTCCACGCAGCAGCCCTCGGCCGGTTCGTTCCGGCGCTTTATAACGCCGGACTCTTCAGCCACCAAGGCGGCGCGAGGGCCCAGCTTAGCTTGCTACCCAACCTGGCCCGCTACCGCTTCACCACCGCGCGCGAAATCGAACAGGGCTACCTCACCTGCCCAGAGCGCCTGGCGCTTATCGACGACGACGGCACCCTCACCTACCGCCAGCTGCGCACCCACACCCAGGGCTTCGCCCGCTACCTCCGCTCGCTGGACCTGCCCGAGATCCGTCTTGGCGTGATGGCACGCAACGGCCGCGGCATCATCATTCCGCTCGGCGCCAAAGGCTATGCGGGCGCTTCTATTTACCTGCTCAACGTTGGTTCCTCCCCGGAGCAGTTAGCGGGCTGCATCGAGGAAAACGGTATCAACGTCCTCGTTGTAGATGATGAATTCATCGACCGTGTGGACACCGATATCCCCGTCATCATCGCGCACGATACCGGAGCAAGTGATCTGCCAAAGCTAGACAAAATTGTGAAGAATCCACCGGCCGCGACGCTGCCACGATTCCCCAAACACGGCCCGATCGTGCTCATGTCTTCCGGCACCACGGGCATTCCGAAGGGCATTGTGCGGCCGGAGCCAACTCTGCCGGTGGTACTGGCCTCCATCGTGAACACGATTCCGTGGCGCGGCGACCAACGCCTGCAGCTGACTGCCTCTATCTTCCATACCTGGGGTTGGGCCTGCATCAATATTGCACTGGGCCTGCGCAATACCATTGTCACCCGCCGCGTATTCGACGCGGAGCAGGTGCTTGACGATGTCCAGCGCTACCGCCTCGATGGCATGATCTCCTCCCCCATCTTCTTCAAGCGCTTGGTGGAGCGGGATCCGGCCGGTGAGTTCGATACCTCGAGCTTGAAATTCATCGCCTCGGCCGGCAATGCGCTGACCCCGGAGGTGGTCAAGGAGACCAATGCGCGCTTCGGCGCCATCCTCTGCAATGTCTATGGCTCCACCGAGCTCGCGCTGGCGACGACCGCCACCATGGACCAGGTGGCCGCGAACCCCACCATCGCCGGACGCGTGGCCTCCGGCACGAAGCTGCGCATCCTCGATAAGGAAGGCCACCCGGTGCCGCGCGGCGAGCTGGGCGAGATTTACCTGACCAACTCCACCGCCATGACTGGCTATACCAACCCGAATCTGCGCCTCAATAAGGTGGACGGGCTCATTTCGATTGGGGACTTGGGCTATATCGATGAGCACGACTTCCTGCACGTGGTCGGCCGCGCCGATGACATGATCATCGTCGGCGGCGAAAACGTCCACCCGCAGTCCGTCACCGAGGTCCTCGAGGCCATGCCCGGCATCCACGAGGTCCATGCCGGTGGCGTGGAAGATAGCGAGACCTTCCAGCGCATCGCCGTGTGGGCGGTGCCTACTGCCGACGCCACCGGAAAGGCCCTGACCGCCGATGCCATCCGCGAATGGGTCCGCACCAAGCTCGCTGACCACTCCGTGCCGCGCGATGTGCACTTCATGGACAAGCTCCCACGCAATGCCACCGGCAAGGTGGTCCCGCGCCTGCTGCACAATCACAGCGAGGCTTAACGCGCTGCTCCCACCGCCGCGCTTACAACAACAAAAGGCCGCAGGCTATTCACCTGCGGCCACTATGGAGCCGCCTGCGAGAATCGAACTCGCGACCTTTTCATTACGAGTGAAATGCTCTACCGACTGAGCTAAGGCGGCACGCTGCTTGGCATGCGCCAGTGCAGCAAGAGAAAGTTTAACCTAGGGGCGCCGCGGAATAGAAATCGGGCCCCGAGCGGGCACCCGTTTATAGGCACGCGCGGCGCAGGCGGCCCACCAGCCCATCAAAAGCAATTTGCGTGCCGACGTTTTGCGTCAGCTGTTCGCGGCATAACGTGATGGCCGCTTGGCAGTCCAGCAGCCCCTCCTCGCTCACGCGCTGCGCGAGCTCGCCAGAAAGACCAGCGAAGTCCGGATGAGTCAGATCCACCTGCGCGCCCACCTTCTGCATGAGCGCATCGCGGTATACGCCAGAGAGATCGATGAGCACTAGGTCCAGGTTGTCAATGACTCGGCGCTTCGCCCGCTTCTTGTGCTGGTCCTGGAGATCCTTGATGGCGGAGCGGGCGTCGCGCTGTGCTTTGGCCGCACCCTTGCCCTTCGCACCGACACCGAGGGTCTGCTCCAGCTTCGCCAGTTCGGCTTCTTCCTGTTCCTTATGCGATTCCTTTGCCTCCGAATCGACCAATTTCAGCAGCGAGGTCACCGCCTGGAAACCCTGGGAGCCGTGGAAGACCTCTTCTGCCAGGTTGATGGCCACCGCGCGGCGCTTTTGCACCGCCGGGTCGTTGACTAGGCGCCGAGCCCTGCCGACGTGGCGGAGGGAGGTGAGGGCGGCCAAGTGGGCGTCGTGATCCGAGGCGCCTTCGCTGACCAGCTGGGCGGTAATGCTCTCCACCGACGGGGAGGGAATGTAGAGGTGGCGGCAACGCGAGCGGAGGGTCTGGGAGAAGTCCTCGGGGGCGTCGGATGGGGCACACATAATGATCACAGTGCGCGCCGGCGGCTCCTCCACCGTCTTAAGCAGGGCATTCGCACCGTTATTATTGAGGCGGTCGGCATTGTTAAAGATCACCACGCGCCACGGCGCAACCGTGGGCAGGCTCGCGGCCCGGCCGATAACCTCGCGCACCGTATCCACCGGAATAATGACTTCCTGCGGATCCACCAGCACCAAGTCAGTATGCTGCTTAGCTCCCAGCACCGCCTGGCAGGCCTCGCACCGGCCGCAGCCCGGCTCCTCCGGGTCCGTACACATGAGCGCGGCCGCAAAATCGAGCGCGGCCAGGGAACGGCCGGAGCCCGGCGGGCCGGTAAACAGCCAGGAATGGCTCATCGCCCGCGGATCTGCCCCCGCCATCCCCCGCGCAGCCCGGGCGGCATCCAGAATGGTGCGGGCCACACCTGGGGTATCTGCCAATCTTTGCGCAACGCTTCCGGTATTCACTCGCCCTAGCCTACTGGTCTTACTAAAGTATGAAGGCATGAACAGACTACTGCGCGGCGCACGATGGCTCATGGGTACCCAATGGCCGGTCTATGCCGCCTTAGTCCTCGGCGCCAACCTTATCGGTGCCATCGCGATTATGACCTTTGTCCTCTATTTCCTGCCGATGCCGGAGATTAAAGACTTCGCCGCCGAATTGCCCAGCCTCATGGGCGTCGCCGCGGTGTATCTGATTTTTGCCGTGATCATTGGCATCGCCGTAACCCTGCTGCTATTCCGCCCGGTGCTGGACTGGCAGCGAAACCCGGACGAGCACGATCCGAATATGGTGCGCAACTTGGTGCTGCGCATCCCCGTCTACCAGTCCGTGGTGGCGGCCGCGGTGTGGCTCATCGGCATCATTCTCGCCGTGGTGATTTCCGGCCGGGAATCCGCCAAGCTCGGGCTCGTCGTGGGTGTTTCCGCAACACTCGCCGGTCTCGTGGTCATTATCTTGACCTATCTACAGGCTGAACGCCTTGTGCGCCCGGTCGCCGCCCAAGCGGTGGCACGGCGATTTGAGGATTCCACTCTCGAGCCGCCCATCAAATATCGCCTGATTTCTACCTGGTTAATGACCTCCGGCGTGCCACTGGTGGGTATCCTCCTCGTGCTCATCGCGCAGCGCACCGGACTTTTTCACGGCACTGCGGGAGACCTCGTCCCTGCCATTACCGCACTCGCACTGACCGCCCTGGCTACCGGGTTTATCGGCACCAGCTTCGCCGTGATGAGCGTGGTAGATCCGATCCTAGAATTGCAGGACGCTATCAAGCGCGTGCGCCGCGGAGAGACCAATGCCGAGGTCGATATCTACGATGGCTCCGAATTGGGAGTGCTGCAGGCCGGTTTTAATGAAATGATGCGTGGCCTGCGGGAGCGCAACCGCGTGCGCGATATTTTCGGCCGCTACGTCGGCAGCGAGGTGGCCCAACGTGCGCTGGAGGAGCGCCCAGAATTAGGCGGCGAGGATCGCAAAGTTGCGGTGCTTTTTATTGACGTCATCGGTTCCACCACCTTCGCCGTCAACCACTCCCCCGAGGAGGTGGTGGAGGAACTCAATAAGTTCTTCGAGCACGTCGTCGAGGTGGTGCACCGCAATAAAGGAATTATTAATAAATTCCAGGGCGATGCAGCCCTCGCCGTTTTTGGCGCTCCCCTCAATGTTTATGATTCCACCTCCATGGCCCTCCAGGCCGCCCGGGAGCTGCGCAGTGAATTGCGCGGACTCGAATTGCAAGCCGGCATCGGGGTGGCCGCAGGACACGTCGTCGCCGGGCATATCGGTGGTGCGGACCGCTTCGAATACACCGTCATTGGAGATGCCGTGAATGAAGCCGCGCGCCTGACCGAGCTGGCCAAGGACACCCCGGGCCAAGTGCTCACCAATGCCGCCACACTCAAGACCGCTAACGAGGCCGAGCAGGCCCGGTGGACTATGATGAAATCCATTGAGCTACGCGGTCGCCATCGCATGACCCAGCTGGCTCGCCCTATCCGCGCTACCCTGGCAGAACGTTCCGAGGTATAACGAGGTTTTAAGTGAGCTCAGCTCCTCGGCCCCGCATGATCGCGCCCGATGTGGCACGCGGCATGGCCCTATTAGGCATCGCCATGGCCAATATGACCACGGCGTGGATTATCACCACCGACCGGCCAGCAAGCTATTTCGGTGGCATCATCGACGGCAGCGCGTGGGACAAGGCCGCCGTCGTCTTCGGCGCCTTCTTTGTCCACAACCGCGGCCTACCCATGTTTTCTACGTTGCTGGGCTTTGGTGTGGGGCTCATCGCGTTGAGTCTGTGGCGGCGTGGCTTTCCGGTGCAGGCGGCGCGCGGGGTCATCGCCAAGCGCTATGCCTTCTTGGCTCTGATGGGCGCGGTGCATATGGTGCTGCTGTTTTGGGGCGACATCATGTTCTTCTATGGCGTGGCCGGAATCGTGATTGCATTCCTGCTGCGCAAGCGGGATTCTACCCTTATGCTCGTGGCCTATATTCTGTTCGCACTGTGCGCGCTGGGCGGGATCGTGGCCTTCATTTCCGGCGCTATGGATCCCCTCGGCGTGGTGGCTACGGAAGGCATCGGCACCATCGAGTCCTACCCCGATTTGCTGCTCAGCCAGCTTGTCACCCTAGGCAGCCAGGTTTTAGCCACGCCGATCATTTTGCTGATGTACCTGCCTGTCATGCTGGTGGGTTTTGTGTGGGCGCGCCAAGGCGTGCTTGCCGACGTCCCTTCTCACCGCCCCACCCTCCTCCGCTGGGTTGCCATCGCGGTGGTCATTACCGTGGTAATCGGCGCCCTGTGGTCTTTGAGCACGCTTGGGGTCATCGAGCAGCGCTGGGCGAATGCGGCCAATAATGCTAACTCTTTCCTCGGTGTCTTCACCGGCCCCGGCATCCTGGCCGGGCTCGCATTAGTGCTGCAGCCAGTACAGGAGCGACTCTCGGCCGGCGCACCGCTGCCCGCGGTATTGTGGCCCTTTGCGGCGCTGGGCAAGCGCTCCATGAGCGGCTATGTGGGCCAGTCCATCTTCTTTTTCTGCCTCGTACACCCGTTCATGCTGGACTTTGGCCACGAGCTAGGGGCTTTTTGGCCAGGCCGCGCTCGCTTTCGCGGTATGGCTGGCCACGCTCATCTTCGCCTGCGTGCTGGAGGCCTACGGCCGCCGCGGCCCCATCGAGTCCGTGCATCGCCGCTTGTCTTATGGCCCGACGATGCAACCGCAGTTACCGGGTGCGGCGAAGGCCGTCAATCAGCAGCAGGTGTCCGATAACTAGGGCGCTGGCTTCGGCCGCACGCACTAGCCGCGCCTTGCGCTTTCGCTGCTGCAGCGCCGCACGCAAGGCCGTTAGCCCCTCGGCCGCGACGAGCAGGTTGGCGCCGTGGCCAATGCCCTTGCCGGCGTCGGTGCGCAGCGCTGGGTCGCCCGCCAGTGCCGAGGTGGCAAGCACGGCCGCGCCACCTACTGCAACCGCGGCGGCCGTCGGCTGGGTACGGGTGGCGGCAACGCCCGCTCCCCATGCTGCCGCGCGCAGGCCCCAACCTAGGGCATCATTGCGCGCGCCGCGGCGATACAAACTCCAGGCATAGGCGGTGTGGCCTGCCGCCACGGCCGCCACTCCCAGCACAGAGGGGCGGATCAGGCGGCGGGTCTTTTCCACTCGAGCAATGACTCCGGTCAGGACTGCGGTGCCCACGGCGGGCTCCTCGCAGACCGAGGCGAGCAGCTGTGGCTGTGCGCTGATATCGGATACGGCGCGTCGCAGGGCCGCAGCGCCTTCCTGGGTGCGGGCAAGAAAATCGTTCATGCCCGCCACCTTACGCGGTTATTTCTTGCGCGAGCCGGCCTTCACCACGTTTTTCGTGCCGGGCGAAGGCTTCTTGGTTGCCTTCTTGCCGGCCTTCTTCGTGGACTTTTTGGTGACCTTCTTAGTCGCCTTCTTCTTCGTCGTCTTTTTAGAGGACTTCTTTGTGGACTTCTTCTTGGTCTCGCCGGATGCTTCCTTGGCGCGGCGCTCGGAAAGGAGCTCGTTTGCGCGGGCGTCGGTAAGCTGCTCCGGGTCATCGCCGCGGCGCAGGGAGGCATTGGTGGTGCCGTCGGTGACGTACGGACCGAAGCGGCCGTCCTTGACGGTCATGGGCTTGCCGGAGACGTCATTATCGCCCAGCTGCTTGATCGGCGGCTGGGCCGCGGCGCGACCACGGCGCTTCGGCTCGGCATAGATCCGGCGGGCCTCGTCCAAGGTGATGGTGAAGATCTGCTCTTCCTTGGCCAAGGAGCGCGAATCGGTCCCCTTCTTCAGGTACGGGCCGTAGCGGCCGTTCTGCGCGGTGATCATCACGCCGTCATCCTCGCCCACCTCGCGCGGCAAGGAGAGCAGCTTGAGGGCTTCTTCGAGGGTGACCGTAGAGGGCTCCATCGAGCTAAATAGCGAGGCCGTACCCGGCTTCAGCTTGTTCTCGATGTACTCCTTGACGCGCTTTTCCTTCTGCTTCGCGGCAGTTTTGGTTTCCCAGTTCTTAGCGCGCTTGCCTTCCTCGGCGCGTTGCTTGTCTTCCTCGGCACGCTCCTTGGCGACGACCTCCTCGGCCTCACACTCAGCCTTTTCCCGCTCATCATCGCGGACGACCTCGGTAACATATGGGCCAAAGCGGCCCTCCTTAGCCACAATCATGCGGCCATTTGCCGGGTTTTCACCCAATTCGCGGCCGCCCTGCGGGGTCGCGAAGAGCTTTTCTGCCAGCTCCTCATTCAGGCCATCAGGGGTGACGGTTTCAGAGAGGTTAGCGCGCTGGTATTCGATGGTGCCGTCCTCATTGGTGCCGACGGCGCGCTCGATATACGGGCCGTAGCGGCCCACGCGGACAAAGACATCGCGGCCCTCGGTATCGGTATAAAGGCGCAGGGAGTTGACCTTGCGAGCATCGATGGCTTCTAGGTTGACGTCGATAAGTGACTTCAAACCACCGTGACGGGCAATAGAGGCCGCCTTTTGCTCGTTAGCCTCAGCATTGCCGAAGTAAAAGCCGTTGAGCCAGGCGGTGCCGTCCTCGATACCGGTAGCAATCTGGTCGAGCTCATCCTCCATGGAAGAGGTGAAGTCATAGTCCACCAGCTCGGTGAAGTTCTCCTCTAATAGGCCCACGACGGCAAAGGCAACCCACGATGGCACCAGCGCATTGCCGCGCGAGACCACATAGCCGCGGTCCTGGATGGTCTTGATGATGGATGCGTAGGTGGACGGGCGACCGATGCCCAGATCCTCCATCTTCTTGACCAGGCTGGCCTCGGTATAGCGGGCCGGTGGATTGGTGGAGTGGCCTTCCGCGGAGACTTCCTTGGCCTTTAGGGCGCGTCCCTCCTCCAAGTGCGGCAGGCGGGCCTCGCCCTTCTTATCGCCCTTGGCGTCATCCGCGCCGTAGGCCTTCAGGAAGCCGGGGAAGGTAATGGTGCGGCCGGTGGCGGAGAATTCCACGTCATAGCTGCCATTATCCGTGGTGGCCGTGCCGGCCACGGTGACCTTCATGGAGGTTCCCTTGGCATCGGCCATCTGGGAGGCAACGGTGCGCTTCCAAATCAGGTCATAAAGCTTAAACTCCTCCGCGTCCAATTGACCGGAGAGCTGGCCCGGGGTGGCGAAGGACTCGCCGGCCGGGCGGATGGCTTCGTGAGCCTCCTGGGAGTTTTTCACCTTGCGGTCATACACACGCGGGGAATCAGAAACGTACTCTGCGCCATAGATGCTGGTAGCGGAGTTGCGCGCGGCTGATAGGCCCTGCTTGGACAGCGAGGTGGAATCGGTACGCATATAAGTAATGTGGCCGTTTTCGTACAGTCGCTGCGCAATGCGCATGGTGCGCTCAGAGGTAAAGTGCAGGCGGCGGCCGGCCTCCTGCTGCAGCGTAGAGGTCATAAACGGCGCATAAGGCTTGCGCGTATAAGGCTTGTGTTCGACCCCAGCAACCTGCATATCCGCGCCGCTCAGCGCGGTTTCTAACGCCTTGGCCTGCGGCTCGGTAATGACGATGACGTCTTTGCTCTTGACGTTGCCGCGGTCATCAAAGTCGCGGCCCAAGGCCACGCGCTTGCTATTGACGGCGGTAAGGCGGGCGTCGAATGTAGCGGGATTATCCGCATCCGCAGCGCCGGTATCTAGTGTGGCGGCTAGGTCCCAGTAATCGGCCGGGATGAATGCCATGCGCTCACGCTCACGCTCGACGATGACGCGGGTGGCCACCGACTGCACGCGGCCGGCAGAAAGCCGCGGCATGACTTTCTTCCACAGCACCGGGGAGACCTCGTAGCCGTAGAGACGGTCGAGGACGCGGCGGGTTTCCTGGGCGTCGATAAGGTTGTAATCCAGATCGCGCGTATTATCCGCAGCTTCCAGGATGGCAGACTTGGTGATTTCATTGAACACCATGCGGCGCACCGGGACCTTGGGCTTTAAGACCTCGAGCAGGTGCCACGCAATGGCTTCACCTTCGCGGTCGGGGTCTGTTGCGAGGTAGAGCTGGTCGCACTGCTTCAGCTTGGACTTTAGGTCCGCGACTTTCTTCTTTTTATCTGGGCTCACCACATATAGCGGGGCGAAGTCATCCTCCGGGTTCACGCCGAGGCGCGCCCAAGATTCCTTCTTATACTTAGCCGGAACGTCCGCAGCGCCGCGGGGAAGATCGCGGATATGGCCCACGGAAGCCTCCACGATGTACTTATCCCCGAGGTAAGGCTGGATCTTCTTCGCCTTCGTCGCCGACTCGACGATCACCAAGGTCTTTCCCGGCCCGGCTGCTTCTGCCACTTCGACTTCATCCCTTTCGATGATGCGAACAATAAGGTTTGCACGCTTTCAGCAATCGCCCCTAGCGTACACAGATGATCTGCGTTTTCTTTCTCGCACCATATACGCGGTTGTGCCAAATGGCCGTTTTCAGGGGCACTATGTACCCCCACGGAACCGGTCTATACTGGCCTACTTAGAACGCCCAGTAGCTGTGAAAGCATTGTGGGGCACGATAGCACACCCAAGACGACGCCCGCGGAGGATACATGGTCGACACCATCACTATGTGGATCGAAACCGTCATGTCCACAGAGTGGATCTACCCGCTGGTAGGCGCACTGATCTTTGGTGACTGCTTCTTCCCCGTGCTGCCCTCTGAAATCCCGCTCAATATGGCCGGCGCCTGGTCCGGCTCGCAGGGCTTTCCACACCTGCCCACCATGTTTTTCGTAGCGCTAATTGCCGCCATGATGGGAGATAATCTCTGCTTCCTATTAGGCACACGGTTCATGCCCCTGCTCAAGCGCGTGCCTAAGGGATCCAAGGCCTACGAAGGGCTGAGCTGGGTCAAGCGCAATATGCGCCGCGGCGGCGGTGCTGCCATCATTATCGCGCGCTTCATTCCCTCCGCCCGGCTCTTCATGACTATCCTGCTGGGATCCATGCGGTTTCCCTGGCTGGTCTTCTTATTCTTCGACACCATCGGCGTGGCCCTCTGGGCCGCCCAAGCGCTAGCAATCGGCTATCTCGGCGGCATGGCCTTTTCCGATTCGCCGGTGCTGGCGGTGGTGGTCAGTATTATCGCCGCCGTCGTCATCGGCGTAGGCCTGCAGAAACTGCAGAATAAATTCACCGAGTGGTGGGATACCCGCCGCGGCTACGCCGAAACGCCGTAGCGGGGGAAGGCAGCCTAGATAACGGAAACGGACTGGGCCTGCTCGCCCTTCGGGCCGGAGCCAACCTCGAAGGTGACCTGCTGATTTTCCTCTAGGGTGC
>OCJN01000099.1_pt1 | contig 43544 bp, 36 predicted proteins | sample 1480731 | NCBI WGS metagenome assembly OCJN01 (sample SAMN05301479, study PRJEB22388) | human skin metagenome | isolation source: Infant 1 DOL 23 skin | host: Homo sapiens | place: USA: Pittsburgh, Magee-Womens Hospital of UPMC | collected 2013/2014 | reverse complement strand
CGTGCAGGCCCTCGAAGGTAGCCATGATGGTATCGGCCACCTCGCTAGCGACGGTTTCGATGAGGTCCCGGGCGGGGCCTTCGATGATGTCTGCAGCGACGTCGGCAAGCTCGGCGTAATTGATGGTCTTGGTCAGATCATCGGTTGCGGCGGCCTCGGCGAACTCGGACCAACAGGTGATGTCCACGATGAACGGCTGGCCGGTACGCTTTTCTTCCTCGAAGACGCCGTGGTAGCCAAAGCATTCCAGGCCGGTGAGCTCGATGCGGTCTGCCATGATTTACTCCTCAGGGTTGCGCGATAGGGCGGTAGATTTCATGGTGCCGTTTCCATCGGCACCATTGTTATAACTGCCGCTGGCATTGGCTCCGCCTGTATAGCCCTCGCCGGCGTTCCATGCTGCCGCTACATCTACGGCGTCGCGGGAGACGGCGACCTCATGCACGCGCACGCCCCATGCGCCCATTTGGGCGGAAATGGCGGTTACGGCCGCGGTAGCAGGATCGGCCAGCAGCGGGCTGGATTCCACGCCACGATCCTCCCGGATGGCGGCGAGGAAGCGCTTTCGCGAGGCACCTACCAGCATGGGGAATTCAGCGTCGTGGAATTCCGGCAGGGCCTTGAGCAGCGCCCAGTTATCCTGCGGGGTTTTGGCAAAGCCTAGGCCCGGATCGAGCACAATATTATCGCGGCGCACGCCGGCGTCTAGCGCGTTATTCGCCAGGCGCTCGAGGGTCTCGTGCACATCGCGCACCACATCACCTCCGTGGTCGGCTTTGCCGGCTGCGGAGCCAAACGCGCCTTCTTGCAGAGTGCGCCAGTGCATGAGGCACACGGGCACACCGGCCTCGGCCATGGCGCGATACATCTCTGGATCGGCCAAGCCGCCGGAGACATCATTAATCATGTCTACACCGGCTGCTGCCGCCGCACGCGCTACCGAAGCGCGCATCGTATCCACGGAGGTGCGGATGCCCATCTCACTCAGAGCCTTAATGACGGGAACTACGCGGCGCTCCTCGACGTCCGCCTCCACGCGGACCGCACCCGGGCGGGTGGACTCGCCGCCGACGTCGATCATGTCCGCGCCCTGGTCCACAAGCTCGCGGGCGTGGTTAATGGCGGCATCGAAGTCCAACCACCGGCCGCCATCGGAGAAGGAATCCTCCGTGACGTTGACGATGCCCATCACGAGCGTGCGGTTGGCAATGCTCAGATCCGAGACCGAAGTTGCCTGCTGCATGGCGTGCTCCTTATCGCTGGTAGTGGTGAACCGGGGGTTTAGCTGCGAATCAGGCTGAGCACCTCAGCGCGGGAGGCGGCGTTATTTTTGAAGCCGCCACGCACCGCGGAGGTAGTCGTCGTCGCACCAGGCTTGCGGATGCCACGCATGGCCATACACAAGTGTTCGCACTCGATGACCACAATGACGGACTGCGCGCCAAGGACCTCCACGAGCGCATCGGCCACCTGCTGGGTCAGGCGCTCTTGCACCTGCGGGCGCTTGGCGTACATATCCGCCAGGCGGGCGAGCTTGCTCAACCCGGTGACATGGCCGTCCTTACCCGGAATGTAGCCAATGTGCGCCACCCCGTAAAAGGGCACCAGATGATGCTCGCAGGTGGAATAAATGGGAATATCGCGCACTAGGACCAGTTCTTGGTGATCCTCGGCAAAGGTCTTGTGCAAGACCTCAGTTGGGTCTTCGTGCAGGCCGGCGAAGACCTCACGGTAGGCGCGGGCCACGCGGGCCGGGGTTTCGCGCAGGCCCTCCCGGTCGGGGTCTTCGCCCACCGCAAGGAGGAGCTCGCGCACCGCCGCCTCTGCCCGATCCTGGTCGAAGGGGGCGCAGGCGGGAATGTGATTATCAGGCATTAGTTTTCTTCTTGCTTGTCGTCCTCGCGCGCATAGGGGTTCTTGCGGCGATCCTTCTCATCCCAGCCAGGGGTAAACCACTGGCGGGTCTCTGCCTCAGCGTCTCGGTCGGCATCCGGCTTGTGATGCTTACCCCCGCCGGTGGCGGGACGCGCCGCCGGACGGTCGGCAGCTTCGGCAGCCTGAGCGGACTGGGTGTCGCGGGCCGACTGTGTCGGCTGGTCGGGCTGGGTGGGCTGGCTTGACTTGGTGTCTTTGCTTTCCTTGGTGGGGCGGCTGCCTAGCTCGCGGGCAGTATCCGGATCGACATAATCGCCGGCATGCTGGCCAAAGTTGAAGCCCACCTCGCCCTTCGGCTCTTCGCCGGCGAGGCGACGCTCGCGGGCAGCCCGGGAGGCATCGAGAAGCGTCATGCGCTTAGGCAGCTCCTCGCCGCGCTCCTTGGCCAACTCGACCGGCGTCTTCACTGGGGCATAACCAATCTGGCGCGGGAAGCGATCATCTTCACCTGGGAAGACGTCAAAGGCCTCGCGCGGCTCAATACCATCGAAGATCCGCTCCAGGTCGGGGCGGCGCAGGGTTTCCTTCTCCAGCAGAGCCTCGGCCAGCTTATCCAAGTAGTAGCGGTTATTGCGCAGGATGTCATAGGCCTGCTCGTGCGCGCGCTCGAGCAGGTAGCGCATCTGCTCATCAATCTTGGAGGCAATTTCATCTGAGTAATCGATGGAGCCGCCGCTACCCATCTGGCTGAAGGGATCGCCTTGCTCCTTGCCGTACTTCACGGTGCCGAGCTCCGGCGAGAAGCCGTACTCGGTGAGCATGGAACGAGCAATCTTGGTGGCGTTTTCGATATCGGAGGACGCACCGGTAGTCGGCGCGCCAAAGACCAGCTCCTCGGCCGCACGGCCGCCCATGGCAAAGACCAAGCGGGAGAAGAGCTCGTCGCGGGTGTACATGCCCTTGTCATCTTCCTGCGAGGTCATGGCGTGGCCGCCGGTACGACCGCGGGCCAGAATGGTGACCTTATAGACGCGCTCGATGTCCTTGAGCGCCCACGCAGAAAGGGTGTGTCCACCCTCGTGATAAGCGGTGACCTTCTTCTCGTGCTCGGAGATGATCTTGCCCTGGCGGCGCGGGCCGCCCACCACGCGGTCGGTAGCCTCTTCCAAGGCGTCATAGGTAATGACGTTGCCGCCGATGCGAGCGGTAAGCAGCGCGGCCTCGTTGAGTACATTGGCCAGGTCCGCGCCAGACATGCCGGCGGTGCGTTTTGCCAGCTGCGCTACGTCCACCTCTTCTGCCAGCGGCTTATTCTTCGCATGCACGCGCAAGATCTGCTCGCGGCCGGCCAGATCCGGGTTAGTGACCGGGATTTGGCGGTCGAAGCGGCCCGGGCGCAGCAACGCCGGATCAAGGATGTCCGGGCGGTTGGTAGCGGCGATAAGAATAACGCCCTCGCGGTCACCAAAGCCGTCCATTTCTACTAGGAGCTGGTTAAGCGTCTGTTCGCGCTCATCGTGGCCGCCGCCGGTGCCGGAACCGCGCTGGCGGCCGACGGCATCAATCTCGTCCACGAAAATGATGCAGGGGCTATTTTCCTTCGCCTGTTTGAATAGGTCGCGCACGCGGGAGGCGCCTACGCCGACGAACATCTCCACGAAGTCGGAACCGGAGATGGAATAAAAGGGCACACCAGCCTCGCCTGCCACGGCGCGGGCGAGCAAGGTCTTACCGGTGCCCGGAGGACCATAAAGCAGCACGCCACGCGGGATCTTAGCGCCCAGCTCGTGGTAGCGGGTCGGGTCTTCCAGGAAGTCCTTGATCTCCTGCAGCTCGTCCACGGCCTCGTCTGCACCGGCCACATCCTCAAAGGTATTGGTCGGCATATCCTTGGTCAGTTCCTTGGCCTTGGAACCGCCGATACCAAACATGCCGCCGGCGCCTTGCTGCATGCGGGACATGAGCCAGAAGAGCACACCGAAGAGAATGATCATCGGCAGCAGCATGCTCAGCATGGAGCCTAAGAAGGATTCCTGCGTGACATTGGTCTGGTACTTCTCGGCACCGGAATCCTTGACGGCGTTAAAGACCTGCTCGGAGGCGCGAGCCGGGTACTTGGCCACGATCTCCTGCACGCCGTCGCGCTCGTCTACCGTGATTTCGTCCTTGAGCTTGATGCGCAGGCGTTGCTCGCGGTCATCGATTTCCACCTCATCGACGTTTTTGTCTTTGAGCTGGGTCAGCGCAACGGAGGTATCCGCTTGCACGTAACCGCGGGCATCATTGCTAAAGAAGGTGAAGGCATACAGCGCGATAAGGATTAAAGCCGCAATCCCGCCGTAGCGAAGAATCTTGTTGTTTTTCATTACTGCGCGATTTTAGTTGGTGGTATAGACATCGGGATGGAGGGTGCCCACGTAAGGGAGATCGCGGTAGCGTTCCGCATAGTCCAGCCCATAGCCGATAACGAATTCATTCGGGATATCAAACCCCACGTCCAGCAAATCGATTTGGGCCTTGACTACTTCCGGCTTGCGCAGCAGGGTAACCACATTCAGCGAAGCGGGGTTGCGGCCTTCCAAATTGCGGATGAGCCACGACAGGGTGAGGCCGGAATCAATGATGTCCTCCACGATGAGCACGTTGCGCCCAGCAATATCGCGGTCCAAATCCTTCAAAATGCGCACCACACCGGAGGACGAGGTGGAGGCTCCGTAGGAGGACACGGCCATAAACTCCAACTCGGAGGGAATGGAAAGCTTGCGCGCAAAGTCTGTAAGGAAGAATGCGGCGCCTTTGAGCACACAGACCAAAAGCAGGTCGTGCTCAGAGTCGGCATACTTTTTAGAGACCATATCCGCGAGTTCTTGGACGCGGCTTTGTAGTTCCTCTTCGCCAATGAGGATTGCTTCTACATCGTCACCGTAGCGGTTTGCGGGAACGGCGAAGTCTTTCTTGTCGTGCACGTGTGCGCTCCTTTAATGACCAGACAATAGTGCCAGTTTGCCACCTATACGGGCTACTTCCAACCTCTGCCCCACCTGCCGCGCCGATCGCACAGCCACCGGCCCTTGCCCGTGCCAGTGGGTACACAGCTTAGCGACGTCCCCCACTCCCCTCCGCGTAACCTCTACTCCCTCGCTGACCAGCCATGCCGCGATCGCTCTCCGCCGCCGCGGTTCCGCCATCGCAGCCAGTGCCGCGCAGTCCGTGGTGGGTGGGGTGTGCAGGGCGGCGTCGTCAAGCGCGGCGTCGCTTGCCGCTTGCGCCAGCGCTGGCACCGCATCCCCGCCGATGATGTGGCTCAGCTGCGGGATAACCTCGCGGCGCAGCGCCACCCGGCGGAAATTTGTATCCGCGTTCTGTGGGTCCTGCCATACCGAAAGGCCCAGCTCTGCGCAGGCGCCCTCGGTATCGGCGCGGCGCACGTTCAGCAGCGGCCGCACCACGCGCGCGCCTTCCACCTCGCTGCGCTCGCGCATGCCGGCCACTCGCCCACGCAGCGCTCCAAGCAATAGCGTTTCGGCCTGGTCATCGGCCGTGTGCGCCACGGCTACTTCTAGCTCTTCGGCCGCACAGGCGGCGGCTAGGGCCCGATAACGCGCCACCCGCGCGGCCGCCTCCATCGACTCCGGGCCCGCCCCCGCGCCGGCCTTAACGCCGAGCACCTGCGCCCGCGCACCTAGCTGTCTTGCCTGCTCGGCCGCGCGCTCGGCCTGCGCCCTCGATCCGTCCTGCAGTCCGTGATCCACACACAGCGCAAGCACGTCATGTCCCTCCGCCACGAGCGCCGCCGTGAGCGCCAGCGAGTCCGCGCCTCCAGAAAGCCCCACCGCCACGGCGGGGTTGAGGGCTGCAGTGCGCACGCCGCGTCGACAAGCCAAAAAGTGCGGAGAAACCCGCGGCCAGAAGGGCTTTTTAGAACTCATGCAGAGCAGAAGCCAACGCGTCCTGGGCCTTGCGGGCGGCCAAGATATCGCCGTCATTGACCAGGAAAGCAAAGGCATAAACGCGACCCGAATTGCCCTGTGCGGTGCCGGCTAGGGCCGAAACCCCAGTCAGCGTGCCGGTCTTGGCGCGCACATAGCCCCTGGCCGCGGAATCCCCGTAGCGCTCGTACAAGGTGCCATCACCGCCGGCCACTGGGAGGTAGGAGACCAACGGGCGCTGGCGCGGATCCTCAACCGCCCCATCAATAAGCTGCGCCAAGAGTCCGGCCGTGAGCCGATTGTCCACCGAGAGCCCGGAATTGTCCTTAATATCCACACCCTCGACATCGAACCCCTGCTCCCGCAGAACCGCGAGCGTAGCCTGCGTGGCACCTTCAAAGCTCGCCTCCTTGCCGCGCGAAACTGCCAGCTCACGGGCAATGGCCTCGGCCATGACGTTATCGGAATGACGCACCATCTCCCGGGCGCGGTCGGCCAACGGTGGCGACTCCACGCTCGCTAGCTCCTGCGCGTTCTCGGCCACAGAGCCCATGCCCGTCTTTCCTGCGCCAAGGCGTTCGCCCAGCTGCTTAGCGACGTCCAAAGCCGGCTCATGACTACGCGGAACATCCCCCGTTGTCGCGCCTAAGCGCCCGCCGTAGAGCATGGCCGGTTCCATCGGCGCCACGAAGCCACCGTCCACGTTCTCCGGGTCCCAGCCCGGGGCCTGCGGCTCGCCTTTCCACGCAGAGGTATCAATGAACACGCCCTCGACTTGATCGATGTTCTGAGAAATCTGCTCGGCCAAGTCATCAAGTTGCTCGTGCGTCATCCACACATCGCCCGCGGCCTTGATGACCACGTTCTTCTCATTCGCACCGCGGTAAACCTTAGTGGTGATCTTCTGGTTCTCATCCAGCGCTAACGTTGCCGCCGCGGTGGTAAGCACCTTCGTAGACGAAGCCGGGGTGAGCCGCTTATCCGCGTCGCGCTGCCACACCACCTCACCGGTCTCGGTATCGATTACCTCACCGCCGAATGTGGCGAGGTTCTTATTCTTAGAGAGCCCATTCAGCTTCGCACGGAGCGCGTCGAGGTCCGTCTCTCCCGGCTCAGCAGCGCGCAACGGCTCCTCCGGAGCCTGCACCGTCTGTGCTTCTCCGTGTGAGAGATCGCCATATTCGCGCTGGAGGGTAACGCCCAGCGCAGCCGTACCTCCGACCGCTGCCGCTACCACGAGCGCGGTCGCTGACCACCAAACATGCTTTGCTTTCATTGCCTTTAACCCTAGCGCGAATCCGCAACGCGCTAGACTATGGGCAGTAATTGATACCCAATCCCCCATGGAGGACATCGCTGTGAGCGTTGAAGTAACCATTGAAATCCCGAAGGGCTCCCGTAACAAGTACGAGGTTGACCACGAGTCCGGCAAGGTCTACCTCGACCGTTATCTGTTCACCCCGATGGCCTACCCCGCTGACTACGGCTTCATCGACCACACCCTGGGCGAAGACGGCGATCCACTCGACGCTCTGGTCATCCTGCCGGAGCCGGTCTTTCCAGGCGTTGTCGTCGAGGCCCGCATCGTCGGTGTCTTCAAGATGACCGACGAGGCCGGTGGCGATGACAAGCTGCTCGCCGTCATCGATGATCCGCGCTGGGAGCGCTACCAGGACATCAACGATGTGGAGCAGCACATCAAGGACGAAATCGAGCACTTCTTCGTCCACTATAAGGACCTAGAGCCGAACAAGGAGGTTACCGGCTCCGGCTGGGGCGACAAGGCCGAGGCAGAGAAGATCCTCGAAGAGGCAAAGGCTCGCTTCAAGTAAGCTTTCTGGGCTTGGCGCTGGCACTGGGCTAGGCCTGGGGCGTTTCCTAGGGCGTCTCCCCGGGCGTTTCGATCAAATAGCACCGCGAAAGCGGCGGTTTCCAAAGCCATATTTGATCGAAATGCCCCTTTTTTATCCCCTTTTCCCGCCCACTCGGCACTCGTCGCGACATCACCCCGCCCCCGCAGTAGAATTCGATCACATAGCAGGCCGAAACCACCGGCCTCGGGGGACTTAAATGATCGAAATGAATGCCTAGGGGTGGGCACATGAGAATTTTCGCCACGCGCACGGCCGCGCGCCGCGCTACCTGCAATCAAGCCGTGAAGATCTGCCACGGTCTCTACACCGATAGGAAGCCTTCGCCGCATGAACTCGCGGAAATCGTCTCCCGCCGTTGGCCCGATTCAGCGCTCGACGGCTACTCGTGCGCCCGTCACTACCTTGGCCACGCTTTAGGATTTCCCCTCCATTTTCTGCGCGCGGGAACAATGGCCTCCAGTCCGTACTTTCGCACTCGGCGCGCTCGGCCGAAGGCACTTGGCCAACTCAACGGCATTAACGTATGCAATCCGCTGCAGGCCACAGAGGTAATGGCGGAAGAAGATGCCGTCGCCTTCCTTGAGGCTTACTTCGCCGGCCAGTACGGCGCTTCCCAGATGGAGGGCCACATGCTCGACTTCCAGCGCTTCCCGCAGCGCACCCGGCGCGTGCTTGAAAGCACAATCCTCGGCGCCGATAGCGTTCCGGAGCGAAGCCTCACTCGCGGGCTCCGGCCCCATGTCACTGTCCACAATAACCGGTACATAGGCCCGTACCGGTGGGATTTGCTCTTGGAGGAGCACAAGGTGGCTATTGAGGTCGACGGCTACTCCTACCACCAGGGCGAGAACCGGCAACGCTTCGAAATTGACCGCCAGAAGCTTAACGATGCCGTCCAAAGGGGCTACAAGCCCCTCCACTTCACCGCTGCCACAATCGAGCACCACCTCGACGTAGCCATAAGCCAGGTACTCGCAATAGCTCACGGAAAGGGCGACGTTGTTCCTCCTCCATGGCAGTGGCACCACTATTGGCGCTTCCAACACTGACGCAGGGGCATCGCTCGGCTGACCCAAATCACGCGAGTTACTAAGGTAAGTGACATGAAAAACGTTCAACCAACTGAAGTACCAGAAGGCGCACAACTCATTGACGTCCGCGAAAACGATGAGTGGGCGGTAGAGCACGCGAAGGGCGCAACCCATATCCCGATGAGCGAGATTACGGGTCGTATCCAGGAAATTGACCCGGATAAGGATATTTACGTCATCTGTCACGCGGGCGGCCGCAGCATGCAGGTATGTCAGTATCTAGAGCATGCGCTGGGCTGGGACACTATCAACGTTGACGGTGGCACGGATAATTGGAAGGCGGCCGGACTCCCCCTCGAGACGGATTAATTGGCCTTAACCAATCTTTTGGGATTATGATGATGGTATGTCTTCCACTAATAATTCTGTAATCCCAACCGCCCTGCTCGAATCCCCGTCTTTCCAGCTGGAGCGCCTCCGTCGCCGCACCCGCGATGGCGTTGAGGGCGCCCTGCAGACCAAGCAGACAACGCTGCGCGAGTACTGGGTCCTCACCTGCCTGGTGGACGCGGATGCCGCCTCCCAGTCCTACCTTTCCGAAACCCTAGCCATCGACGCCTCTGACATGGTGCGTCTTATCGACGCCCTCGAGGACCGCGGCTGGGCCAAGCGCGAGCGCGATCCGAAGGATCGCCGCCGCCAGATCGTCGCGTCCACCAAAAAGGGCGCGAAGGTCCATAAGGACTTAGCAGAGCTCGTTTCCGCCGCCGAAGACGAGGCCTTGGATGAGTCCACCAATAAGCAGCTCAAGCACCTGCGCAAGTTGGCTAAGTCCATCATTGCCGCAGACGAAGACGAGGCTTAAATGGCGGGCCCCGAATCGCTCGTCCCGCAGCAGTACCTCCTAGGTAGCGCGGCTCCGCGGCCGCGCACGCTGTGGGACATCATCACCACGACCGCGGAGATAAACCCAGACGCCGCCGCGCTTGATGACGGCGAAATCATCACCTACTCCGAGCTCATCCACGAGGTCGAGCTGTGGGTCACCGAGCTGCACGCCAATGGCGTGCGGCGAGGCGATCGCATCGGCATCCGGATGACCTCCGGCAAGCGCGAGCTCTACCTCGCTATCTTGGCGACCTTGGCGGCGGGCGCGGCCTACGTGCCTGTTGATGCCGATGATCCAGACGAGCGCGCCGAGATGGTCTTCGGCGAGGCGGATATCGATGGCGTTTTCACGGATGACGGCTTCCGCTTCCTGCGCGATTCCGCGCGCCCTGACGCCCCAGCCGAAGAGCCGGCTGCTCCACGCCCAGAGGACACCGCGTGGATCATCTTCACCTCCGGTTCTACCGGCAAGCCCAAGGGCGTGGCCGTAAGCCACCGTTCTGCGGCCGCCTTCGTGGACGCGGAGGCGAGCCTCTTTTTGGTTAACCACCCGCACGGGCCGCTGGGCCCGGAGGATCGCGTGCTTGCCGGCTTGTCCGTCGCCTTCGACGCCTCCTGCGAGGAAATGTGGCTGGCCTGGGGCCACGGCGGCTGTCTGGTCCCGGCCCCGCGGTCGCTGGTGCGATCCGGCATGGACCTCGGCCCATGGCTCATCCGCCGCGATATCACCGTCGTGTCGACCGTGCCTACCCTGGCGGGTCTGTGGCCGGCCGAGGCGCTGGATAATATCCGCCTGCTCATCGTCGGCGGCGAGGCCTGCTCGCAGGAACTGGTAGACCGCCTGGCCACCGAGGACCGCGAGATGTGGAATACCTACGGCCCCACCGAGGCCACCGTCGTCGCCTGTGCGCAGCAGATGCTGCCGGGCCGGCCGGTGTCTATTGGACTGCCGCTTAACGGTTGGGATTTGGTGGTCGTCGATAAGCAAGGCATGCCTGTGGAAATGGGCGGCGTCGGCGAGCTGGTGATCGGCGGCGTGGGACTGGCGTCCTACCTGGATCCGGCCAAGGACGCGGAAAAATACGCACCGCTGGAGTCCATGGGCTGGCAGCGCGCGTATCGTACCGGTGACCACGTGCGTCTGGAAGAAGACGGGCTGTACTTCGTCGGCCGCGTGGATGACCAGGTGAAAATTGGCGGACGCCGCATTGAGCTCGGCGAGGTCGAAGCTAATGTCGCGGCCCTGGATAATGTCTACAACTCAGCCGTGGCCGTACAAAAGACCCCGGGCGGCGAATCCGTCCTGGTGGGTTATGTCTCCCTCGATGATGAGGCCAAAGGCTTCGACCACGAGGCCGCACACGCGCGTCTGGCCGATACCATGCCAGCCGCCCTCGTCCCGCGCATCTGCGTGATGGAGGAGCTACCGGTGCGCACCTCCGGCAAGGTAGATAAGAAGGCCCTGCCGTGGCCGTTGCCTGGAGTGGGCGTGGAATCGACCACGCTGACCGAGACCGAAAAATGGCTCGCGGAGCTGTGGGTAGAAACCCTTGGTGTGTCTGTGGAGGATGAGAACGCTGACTTCTTCTCTCTCGGCGGCACGTCGCTGGCGGCTGCAACCCTGGTGGGACATATCAGGGAGCGCTACCCCACCGTGGCCGTGCGCGACCTCTACGACCACCCGCGTCTGGGCTCACTGGCCGAGCTCATCGCCGGCGCCGAACCGCGCCCCGCGGCTGCCGACGTCCCCATGCGCGAGGTCACCAAGGTCGGCTTGGGCACCCGCCTCGCCCAGACCTTGATTCAGGTTCCGGTCATGACGCTGGCCGCATCCAGCTGGCTGGCTTGGCTCATGTTGGGCTCCACCGTAGCGGCATCACTAGGCTTCGAGTGGGCCACGGCTTTCCCGTGGTGGCTGGTTATCGCCATGCTCATTGTCTTTGTCACCCCGGTGGGGCGCATCCCCCTCGGCGGCTACGGTGCGCGGCTTATTACGGCCGGCATTCAGCCGGGCGATTACCCACGCGGCGGTTCGACGCACCTACGCATCTGGGCGGCCGAGCGCTGGGCTAATGCCTCCGGCGCAAGCTCCCTGGCGGGCGCCACGCGCGTGAATAACTACGCCCGCGCGCTGGGCGTCAAGGTCAAGCGCGGCGTGGACCTGCACTCCCTGCCGCCGGTTACCGGCCTGCTCACCTTGGGCAAACACGCCGCCATCGAGCCCGAGGTGGACTTATCCGGTTACTGGTTGGATGGCGATATCCTGCACGTGGGAGCCATCGACATCAAGGAAGGCGCCCGCGTGGGCGCACGCTCTACACTGTTGCCCGGCGCCGTGGTGGGCAAATATGCCCACGTGGAGGCCGGTTCCACCGTCACCGGCCGAAAGAAGATCAAGGACGGCCAGCGCTGGTCCGGCTCACCCGCCCAAAAGGTGGGCCGCTCCAAGCACCGCTTCCCGTCCCATACGCCGAAGCGTCGGCCGTGGTGGGTGGCCATTTATGATGCCACCTCCGTCCTGCTAGCCATCCAGCCCATCGTGGCGCTAGCGGTAGGCGCGGCCGTCGTCCTCGCCCTCGTGCATTCCACCGGCGGCGATAGCTTCGTCGGCGCGATTTTCTTCGCGCCCGTAGGTGCGCTGGCAGCCTTTGCCACCTATATGCTGCAGACCTGGCTGGGTGTGCGAATACTCTCGCTCGGCATTAGCCCGGGCGTGGCGCCCGTGCGTTCAGCCAAAGGTTGGCGCCTGTGGGCCATTGAACGACTCATGGATGAGGCGCGCACCAAGCTCTTCCCTCTCTATGCTTCACAACTGACCCCAGCATGGCTGCGTTCGCTCGGCGCGCAGATCGGTGCCAATGTGGAAATCTCTACTGCAGTGATGATTCCCAAGCTCACCGAGGTCAAAGAGGGTGCCTTCTTGGCCGATGACACCATGATCGGTGGCTATGAACTCGGCGGCGGCTGGATGCGCACCGGCGAGACCAAGGTGGGCAAGCGATCCTTCGTCGGCAACTCCGGCATCACCGCGCCTGGCCGCAAGCTATCGAAGAACTCGCTGGTTGCTGTGCTTTCTTCTACTCCGAAAAAGACGAAGACCGGCGCCAACTGGTGGGGTGCTCCGCCAGAGCGCATGCGCCGCGTGACCGTAGAGGTGGATTCTCCCGCCAACTCGGGTGAGGCACTGACCTATAACCCGGGCTTTGCAGTCAAGGCTGTCCGCGGCGTGGTGGAAACCATGCGCCTTCTGGCACCGATGTTTTCTGCCATGCTGCTCGCGGCAACTCTCGGTGTGTATGCATCGCTTCTCGACGCCTGCGGTTTCCCCCTCACCTGGCTGCTCTCCGGCCTCGTCCTCATGGGCATGGGTGCTGTGGCCATGGCCGTAACCGTCGCAGTGAAGTGGATCTGCGTGGGCAAGCACCGCGCGGCCGACCACCCGCTGTGGTCCGCCTTTGTCTGGCTCAACGAGCTGCAGGACACCTTCGTAGAGGTCGTCGCCGCGCCGTGGTTCTTCCAGCACACTTATGGCTCCGGTGAGATCAACTTGGGCCTGCGAGCCCTCGGCGTGGAAATCGGACGCGGCGCGTGGATCGACTCCTACTGGTTCCCGGAAACGGACCTCATCCACATCGGTAAGGCCGCTACCGTGGGCCCCGGCACCGTGGTGCAAACCCACCTTTTCCAGGACCGAGTGATGAGCTTGGATACCGTTACCATCCAGGATGGCTCCACTCTGGCAGCGCACTCGGTGGCACTGCCGGCCTCGCTCATTGGCAAGGCCTCTACCGTGGGTCCAGGCTCACTGGTCATGCGTGGCGACCGGGTTCCCACCAACGCAGTATGGCAGGGCAACCCCATCGAGCCATGGAAGCGATAGGTCCCCAGCAGGTACCTGCAACCTATCGAGCGAAGTCCTGATACTTAATCATTTCGCCGGACTTGAAGTCCCAGGCCTCCACCCGGACGCGGTCAGCATAAACCTTGACCCGCAATCCGGTGGAGGCCTCTTCCTTTTCCTTGACAATTGTCTCGTCATTATCGCCATCCGGTAGGTACTCATTGAGGATGGCGCCGGTGTTGACCACGGGGAAGCCGGTGCGCCCAGCTTCGCCGGTACCGTCGTAGCGGCGGGTCCCCCACCAATTATTTTGGCGCAGTGAAGAGTGGCTATGGCTACTAAACCACACGATATTGTTGTACTTATTGACCACGTTGGAGAGCGCCTCAAGGTTCTCAAAGTCATTCTGGTACCACGCCGAATGGGACATAGATACAGTCTGCGGGAGCAGCGGATGGCTAAAGACCAGTGCCGGTGTGCCTTTGGCATCCCAATATGCAAGGCGCTCATCTAGCCAATCGAGTTGCTCCTTACTGAGGCGTTGGAATGGCTCCTTGCCGTGGCGCAGGATATCGGAATAGAACTCAGTATTTACCGAGATCAGCGGTACTCCATCCACCACTTCTTCCTTCCACGGCTTTTCTTGTCCGGAGTACTTGAGGAAGCGGCTCAGGTAAGTCTCGGAGCCCTCTTTGCCATACATTTCGTGGTTGCCGATGGTCCACAATTCCTTACCAGAATCGTGCGGGACCTCGTCATGCGCGGCGAGGAAATCATCCCACTGTTGCTGCGAACCATCGTCTACTAAGTCGCCGTTGAGCACGAGCGCCCCAGCCTTATTATCCATGGCGTTCAACTGGCGCACCGCGTCTTTGTAGTCTTGGGGGTCGCCCTGGACGTCGGAAAGCACGTCTACTGTGGCTTGCGGCGAGCCTTTAAGCTCACCGAGCGGCTTGACGACGCCCACGTTATCCACCGCCCACCACCAGTCATCATTGCCGTTGTTGTAGCTGAAACTGACCTGCATGTTCCTCGCGCCAGCCGGCACATCGACGCCGATGGACTCGTGCTTGGAAAACACGTCCTTATCAAAGGCGGCGATTTCCTGTGCTTCCCCACCATCAAAGGACACCGTCACCGTGGCATTCTGCTCATTTTTGCCTTGGCGGTAATGGTGGTCGAATTCCACGTTCACGCGGTTTTGCCCCGCCACCGCAATAGCCGGACTTTTCAGTCCCGCGGTCATAGAATCGCCCTCAGCCAGGCGCTGTTGTTTGTTGTCAATGATTGCGAAGGTGTCATGCGCTTGGGTGAAATAGTGACGCATATCGGTGCCGGCAGCCCAGGTCCAGTGGCGCATATCGCCAAAGGTCCAGCCCTTCCAGCGGGCCTCGCCCGAATCTACGCCTTGTACGTTCGAGCTCCACCCCTCCGGAGCTTGGTGCGTGAACCAGCCTGGGGTGTCCACCCCGTCGAAGCTTTCCTGCCACAGGACCCGAGACTCAGTGGCTTCCGCATCGTCTCCTGCGGAGGATCCGTGAGAGGAGCCGAATGACGACCCCAATGAAGAACCAAAGGACGAACCTGGAAGCGAGGACTGGGCCGCGGCTCCAGGCGCGCCAACTATTGCGGTAAGCGCCAGGACAGAAGAGAAAGCATAGAGTTTATTTTTCATAATTCACTTTCTATCTGCCCTGGGCAACGCGGCGGTTACATATACGTAAACTCTTGGCAAGCACTAAATGCCTACCAAGAGTTCTAGCCTTAAGTTCCAGGCACCCTATGCGTGGCGGTCCAACCAATCCACGACGGTATCGAGGGCTTGGTCGGCCGCCGGCTCATTAAAGACCTCATGCTTCTGGCCCTCCCAGGTCACGTACTCCACGTCCTCGGAGGAGATGGCGTTATACCAATCCTGGGAGAAGTAGGGTGGCACAATACCATCCTTGGTGCCGTGCATGATTAGCGTCGGAGCGGTGAAGAGGTCTGCATTGACGGCGTCGTAGTTCGCAATTGCCGCCAGCTGCAGGGCAGTTCCTGCGCTGGTCTTCTGCGCAATGAGCGGGCTCGAAGCATACTCGTCCTTTACGGCCTGGCTGGTAGAGATTCCATCGGTTAATGGATTAGAGAACATGATGTCCTTACTCCACTCCGGGGATTGCGCGCCGATTTTAGTACGGTGCGGAATTAGGTTCTGCGCGTAGTGGGCATTGAAACTGGTGAGCTGGGCCAACGGCAGACGCTCGAAGATAGTGGGATCCAGCTCCTTCTGGGTCTGAGAAATATCATCCGGGGTGATATTCTTTCCGGCCACGTTCTTGCCCGAAAGGTTCAGCGGCGCGCCTCCACCGTTGGTGATGATGCCATCTACCTTGCCAGGCTCACGAATTCCATAGGCCTCCACTGTCAGCGAGCCCATCGAGTGGCCCAGCAGGAAGGTCTTCCCGCCTTGGTTTTCTTCCTTGGCCATGTCCACCACACGGTCAAAGTCATCCAAGATGTACTGGAAATTATCAATGTGTCCCAGCGGTACGCTGCCGCCAGCGGACTTACCGTGTCCGCGGTGGTCTACACGGTAGACGTTGTAGCCAGCATCCAGCAGGCGTTTGGCGACGTAGTCGTAACGCCCCGAGTGCTCAGACACACCGTGCGCCAAGACCACCGCACCACGCGGGTTGGCCACCTTTTGAGTGCGGTAGTAAATCTTGACGCCGTGGCCGTGTGCGCTGTCGAAGTAACCATCTTCATCAGATACCTGCTTCTCTGAGACAGTCGGGCGTCCCAACACATCTGGCTTTTGGTCCGCCGCTGACGCAGGTGCTGGGGTTTCCTGTGCAATTGCTCCTGCTGTAAGTGCGCCGGGTACTGCCACTGGTGCCGCCAATACTGCCGCTGCCGTTAGGCAAGCGGTTAGGTGCTTCTTCATCATCACTGTCTCCTTGAAGTGTGTTAGCTCATAGCAGTTTGCCATATGAGATTGAGATAACATCGATACTAAATGTCGGACAACAAAGGGTACAAATAGTTTTCAGTAATGCCACCTACGATTGCGTAACATAACCGCACGGAAAGAAGCCTTTAGAAATCAACAATTCCCCGAAACCTTTTGCCCGTATTCACCCCCTTTTAGTACCCCTAAAGCAAAAAGCGGGAAACTCGGAGTTACCAAGTTTCCCGCCTATATTGCGGCCAATCTAAACCAACCTAGTCACCAATCTGGTCACGACCCCGCTTGACGATATTCTCATCAACCTCGCCCACCAACTCGTGGTCCTTGTTCGTGTACTCGAACTTGGAAAGGACATAGCGCATGGCATTGATACGGGCACGCTTCTTATCATTGGACTTAATGGTAATCCACGGCGATTCTTCCGTATCCGTGTAGCGGAACTGCTCTTCCTTCGCACGGGTATAGTCATCCCACTTATCCAGCGAAGCCAAGTCCATAGGCGAAAGCTTCCACTGACGCACCGGGTCAATCTGGCGAATGGCGAAGCGGGTGCGCTGCTCCTTGCGAGTAACCGAGAACCACAGCTTAGTCAGGGAAATACCCGAGCCAAGGATCATATTTTCCAGCATCGGAACCTCGCGGAGGAATTCCGCATGCTGGCTTTCGGTACAAAAGCCCATAACGCGTTCCACACCGGAGCGGTTATACCAAGAGCGATCAAAGAAGACGATCTCACCACCGGCGGGGAAATGTTCGATATAGCGCTGGAAATACCACGAGGTGGACTCACGCGGCGACGGCTTTTCCAAGGCCACAGTGCGAGCACCACGCGGGTTCAGGTGCTCGTTAAAGCGCTTGATAGTGCCGCCCTTGCCTGCCGCGTCGCGGCCCTCAAAGAGGATAATGTGGCGCTGGCCAGTTTCCTTGGTCCAGTTCTGCCACTTCAGTAGCTCAATCTGCAGGGCGCGCTTCACAGACTCGTACTCATCGCGAGTCATCCGCTCATCATAGGGATAATTTTCCCGCCAAGTCTGAACCGGGGAACCGTCCGGCATAATCAGAGAGGGATCATCCTCATCGGTTCCGTCGACGACGTAGCCGTCAGTTTCTGCCAGGTCGATCTCGGGAAGGTCGTCGTCTTTAATATCAGCCATGCATTAAGTGTAACCCGAATATAGACATCAAGCGCGCTAAATTTTCGCAGTTACCCCTACCCAGAATGAGTCACAAAACCAAAAGAAGGCCTACCGAATCGGTAGGCCTTCTTGCTTCAGTGAGCGTTGAAGCTCAGAGCTGAAGGGAGTTCTTATGCGAACATGCCGAGCAGGTCGGAAGCGCCCTCAGCAACCTTAGTCAGCGGCTCAATAAACTTGAAAATCTCGTTGAACACGAAGGTGATCGGCTGAATGAAGTCCTCGGAAGAAGCAGTGATGAAGTCAGACATTTTGTCACCTTAAATTTTTAGGGAAGGTGTTTTTACTTGGAGGACAGGTCGGAAAGACCCTCAAAGGAAGCGATGGACTTGCCGAACTGTGCATCATCGCCACCCAGGAACAGGTTCAGGAAGTTGGAAACACCGTTGATGATGTCGTTCCAGCCATTCCAGGTGTCAACGAAGTTGTCCAGGTGGGTGATAACGTCAGAGAGATCTATGCTTGAACTCCTAAAATAGATCCGAAGCTATCTTGCCCCGGAGGGGTTTGCAGTTTACAGACACCCTCAGTGGACGTCACACGAATTATTTCGACACAAGTTCGAACGAAAGTAAGTCAAATTCGCATGAAAATTACGGCGCGCAGGCAACTTGATAAGGGTGGGTCATATTCTATAGGAGCTTATAAAAACACCTTTTACCCCAGATCAAGGCCTGCTGAACTGGGTTTTCCACCACACACCAAATAGTTAGATGAATTAAAACTTAACACTGTAATAATTTTCGGTGTAACCAACGATAGATAGTCCTGAAACACACCCCGGAAGCGGAAGATTTTTCCAAATCTCTACTCTTCAGCTACCGCTATACGGGGTCACTGGGACGTATGATTTAGGTATTAAAAGCTGTGGCGGTAATTATTACGCTATTAACCACAGTAAAGTTCTAGGGCATCCATTAACCTGAAGCCCAGATTGAAACCGGCTATGACAAGCATTTTCGGACAGTTTTCTCGCCTGGACGAGGCATCGCTTTATCGCATCACTCAAGCAAAATAGTGCAGACACGCCGAAGCGCCCCGCATCATGCGCTCTAAAGCACACAAGCGGGGCGCTTAGAAGAGACTAGGAGGCCCTGAGGGCCGTGTCCTAGATCTTATCGGGTCTTTCCCTAGAAGCCCATACCACCCATAGCGTCAGCATCCGGCATAGCATTGTTGGCGCCAGCCGGCTCAGGCTTGTCAGCAACAACAGCCTCGGTGGTCAGGAACAGAGCTGCAATGGAGGCAGCGTTCTGCAGGGCGGAGCGGGTGACCTTAACTGGGTCATTAATTCCTGCTTCCATGAGGTTGACGTACTCACCGGTAGCAGCGTTCAGGCCTTCGCCTGCCGGCAGGGAGGCAACCTTGTCAGCAACAACGCCAGGCTCCAGGCCAGCATTGTGTGCAATCTGCTTCAGCGGTGCGGACAGGGCCTCGCGGACAATCTTGACGCCGGTAGCCTCGTCGCCCTTGAGGTCATCGAGGGAGTCCAGAACGGAAGCGGCCTGCAGCAGGGCTACACCGCCGCCAGCGACGATGCCTTCTTCCACGGCAGCCTTGGCATTGCGGACTGCGTCCTCGATGCGGTGCTTGCGCTCCTTGAGCTCAACCTCGGTAGCGGCACCAACCTTAAGGACAGCAACGCCGCCGGAGAGCTTAGCCAGGCGCTCCTGCAGCTTCTCGCGGTCGTAGTCGGAATCGGAGCTTTCGATCTCGGCACGGATCTGCTTAATACGGCCGTCGATCTGCTCCTGAGAGCCTGCGCCCTGGACAATGGTGGTCTCGTCCTTGGTGACGACAACCTTGCGGGCCTGGCCCAGGTACTCGAGCTCAGCGGTCTCAAGGGAGAGGCCGACCTCTTCGGAGATAACCTGGCCGCCGGTAAGGATGGCCATATCCTGCAGAGTAGCCTTGCGGCGGTCGCCGAAGCCCGGTGCCTTAACGGCAACAGACTTGAAGGTGCCGCGGATCTTGTTCACCACGAGGGTGGACAGGGCCTCGCCCTCGACGTCCTCGGCGATGATCAGCAGCGGCTTGCCAGACTGCATGATCTTCTCCAGCAGCGGTACGAGATCCTTAATATTGGAGATCTTGGAAGAGACCAGCAGGATGTACGGATCCTCGAGGACTGCCTCCTGGCGCTCCATATCGGTAGCGAAGTAGCCGGAGATGTAGCCCTTATCAAAGCGCATACCCTCAGTTACCTCGAGGTCAACACCGAAGGTATTGGACTCTTCCACGGTGATAACGGAGTCCTTGTTTACGGAGCCGTTGCCCACGGTGTACATAGCCTCAGCGATCTTCTCGCCGATGGCGGGGTCAGCAGCGGAGATGCCTGCGGTGGTAGCGATCTGCTCCTGGGTTTCTACTTCCTTAGCAGAAGACAGCAGGGAGTCTACAACCTTCTTGGTCGCGGTCTCGATGCCGCGCTTGATGCCCATGGGGTTGGAGCCTGCGGCTACGTTGCGCAGACCTTCGCGTACCAGTGCCTGTGCCAGCACGGTTGCGGTGGTGGTGCCGTCGCCTGCGACGTCATCAGTCTTCTTGGCAACCTCCTTAACCAGCTCGGCGCCGATCTTTTCATAAGCATCCTCGAGCTCGATTTCGCGAGCGATGGAAACACCGTCGTTGGTAATGGTTGGAGCGCCCCAGGACTTTTCTAGGACGACGTTGCGGCCCTTGGGGCCGAGGGTGACCTTGACGGCGTCGGCAAGCGTGTTCAGGCCGCGCTCAAGGCCGCGGCGGGCCTCTTCATCAAAAGCGATAATCTTTGCCATTGTGTTTGTGCTCCTTGGTTTATTGAGGACGACACTCACGTCTTTCTCGCTGCGGACGCCCGCGACGGCATGGCTGGTGAGTGTGAACCAACCTCAACCACAACGATGTAGATATATCTGGCACTCGTACTGTGCGAGTGCTAACGACCATTCTGGCACTCTCCTACCGCGACTGCAAGAAAAAAATGGCGCCCCCGCTAAGGGACGCCACTAGATAAGGAATGGATCAGAAGCTAGGAGCTCTTCACTGTGCGCTTGGTCCAGCGGTAGATAAAGGTCAGCGCGACAATAAAGAGAATCAGGCCAACGACGGTGGCAGAGGCCCCACCTTCAAAGATCTCGAGTGGACTCTCGCCGCCAGCGGCGGCGATAATACCGGCGTTGACCACGCCAAAGAGGGACTCACCCACGATCAGGCCAGTGGCCAGCAAGGTGCCCATACGCTTGGCAAACTCGGGGCGGACCTGCTTCGCGGCCCACTTATCGTAGAAGGTTCCCAAGATAGCGCCGATGGGGATAACGATGGTCAGTGCGGCCGGTAGGTACATACCCATGCCAGCGGCCAGCGGGGACAACGAGTACTTATTGGTGAACTTGCGCAGGAGTTCGTCAATAATAATAAGGACAGCACCAATCGCCATGCCGATAAAGATGAGGTTCCAATCCAGCGAACTGTCAAAGATGCCGGAAGCAACCGAAGACATCAGGGCGGCCTGCGGGGCGGCCAAGGCATCTTCGCCGGCGCCTTCCATTCCTTGAAAACCAAAGCCATGGAGCATGACCTGCAGAATCGGCGGAATAACTAGGGAGCCGAAAACGACGCCGATAATGAGCGCCACCTGCTGTTTCCACGGAGTTGCACCGACGAGCTGACCGGTCTTGAGATCCTGCAGGTTGTCATTGGAAATGGTGGCGATGCCAAAGACAATGGCCGCGGTAAAGAGCGTGTAGGCCACCAAGGACAAAGGAGCAGCGCTGGTGCCGCGGGTAACGGCGGCAATGATCAAAGAGGCCGCAAGCACGGCGATGATGCCGATGGAAGAAATCGGCGAGTTAGATGCACCAATCAGGCCGGCCATGTAGCCGCAGACGGAGGCGATAATGAGGCCCACCAAGAGGGTAAAGAGGACGGAGACGGTAATGAGCGCGGCCATGTGGTCGTGAATATCGGTACCGCGGACGAAGTCCCATAAAAGCAGCGCGATGGGCACCATGAGCGCCACGATGGTGGTGGCGACATAGGGGAAAGGAATATCGCGTTCGGTGACATCCACTGCGGAGCCGGACTTGCGGGCGCGGGAAGAAGCTAGGGACTGGCGGATGCCCACAGCAATGGGCCCGGCAATTTTCAGCAAGGTCCAAATAGCGGCAATGGCCATGGTGCCTACGCCGATGAAGCGGATGTCATCGGAGAAGGTGGTATCGACGACGTCGGCAAGCGCGGTGGCGCCCGTGACATCACCGGCGGTGAAAATAGGCAGCAAAATGAAGTAGGAAATCACAACGCCAACCAGCATGGCAATGCCCACCGGCAGGCCTACTAGGTGGCCCACGCCAATGAGGGCGGTAGACAGGCTCGTGCCCAGGGTGGTCGCACCGGCACCGAGCTTGAAATAGGCGGTGGCCTCGGAGGCTGCGGCCTTCATTGCGGTCAGCAGCGCCATCACGGCCGAGGTAATGCCGCCGGCGACGATAACCCGCAAGCCCTTGGCATTTTCTTCCTGGCTGTTATCGGAAGCATTTTCATCGCCGACCTTGAGGACCTCAGCCGCGGCCACGCCCTCCGGGTAGGGCAGATCGGAACCGGTGACCAAGGCACGACGCAACGGGATGGAATACATCACGCCCAGCACGCCGCCGATGATGCACACGCCGGCCGTCTGCAGGAAGCCAAAGCCCTGCCAGTACCCCACCATAACCAAACCGGGAAGGACGAAAATGATGGCGGATAAGGTGCCCGCGGCAGAGGCAATAGTCTGCACAATGTTGTTTTCTTTAATGTTGTGGCCCTTGAACCGGCGCAGCACCGCCATGGAAATCACGGCGGCCGGGATGGAGGTAGCAAAGGTCAAGCCCACCTTCAGGCCTAGGTAAACGTTGGCAGCGGTGAAGATGAGGGTAATCAGGCCACCGACGAGGATGCCGCGCAGAGTCAGCTCGGGCAGGGAGGCCTTGGAACCTGCGGCGGAAGTTACGTTCGCCATGCCAGGTCCTTTCTATTCTCGGCTATGAAAGTTTCTTGTTTCACCCACGCAGCGGGCCGCAGCCAGCCAGGTCCGTTTCTGCCTGTTTGGCGCCGGTTTCATTCCCGGATTGGGTTCGAACGGACAGAATCCGCACAGGGTGGAATGAATAAATTTTAGTTCACCACCCCAGCGTTTTCCTATTCCGGTTGCTCTATAGCTTGGGGCGGGCGGGTACCGTAGAGACCATGACTGCACTTACTGAAAGCATCCGCAACGACCGCGAGACCATTTTCCGCCAGCTCAGCGAGCTCGTGGCCTTCAACTCCGTCCACGACGAGGAGAGCTTGGAGGAGCAGACCAAAGGCGCAAGCCAGTGGGTTAAATCCGCTTTGGAAGAGGCCGGGGTTAGCGTCGAGACCATCACCACCGCCGATGGCTCCACCGCCATCTTGGGCGAGCGCAAGGGTGATGAGGGTGCCAAGACGGTTCTGCTTTACTCCCACTATGACGTGGTGCCGGCCGGCAACCGCGAGGCTTGGGAGTCCGATCCATTTACCCTTACCGAGCGCGAGGCCGCCGATGGCTCCACCCGCTGGTATGGCCGCGGCGCCGCAGATTGCAAGGGCAATGTGGCCATGCACCTGGCCGCCCTGCGCGCAGTGGACCATAACGGCGGCACCAAGGTCAATCTGAAGTACCTCATCGAGGGCTCTGAGGAGCGCGGCGGCGAGGGCCTGTCCCAGCTGATCAAGGACCGCCCGGAGCTTTTTGCTGCCGACGCCATCCTCATCGCCGATGCCGGCAACGCCGCCGTGGGCCAGCCCACCTTGACCACTTCTCTTCGCGGCGGCGCGCAGATTGGCGTGCAGGTTGATACCTTGGCTTCCGCTGTTCACTCCGGTCAGTTCGGCGGCGCGGCCCCGGACGCCGCCAAGGCCCTGATGCGCGCCATCAACTCCCTGTCCGATGAGTATGGCCGCACCGTTATTGACGGCGTAGAGACCACCGCCGAGTGGTCCGGCCAGGAATACTCGGCCGAGGCTTTCCGCGCCGATGCACAGCTTCTGGAAGGCACCAAGATCATGGGCGAGGATGACCCAGCCGGCCCCACCCCGGTGGCCAATATGGTCTGGTCCCGCCCAGCCATTACCGTGACCGGCTTTACCTCTACCCCGGTTGCAGAAGCAGTCAACGCCGTGCCCGCCACAGCTTCAGCGCAGCTCAATCTGCGTGTGCCAGCCGGTGCCGATGCCGCTGCGATTGCCGACGCCGTGTGTGAGCACCTCCGCTCCCACACCCCATGGGGTGCCCAGGTCAAGGCCGAAGTACTCGAGTCCAATGCCGGCTTTGCCACCGATCCGAAAAAGCCCGCCGCTGCCTTGCTGGGCGAGTGCCTTTCCGAGGCCTACGGCTCGGAAACCGCCGCACAGGGTATGGGTGGCTCTATCCCGCTGACCACCGAGCTACAAGAAGCTCACCCGAGCGCAGAGATCGCCCTTTATGGCGTGGAGGAGCCAAAGTGCACCATCCACTCTGCTAATGAGTCCGTCGACCCCACCGAGATTGAAAACATCGCCGCCGCGGAAGCACTCTTCTTGCAGCGCTACGCCTAAAGGCTCGCTTCTGCTAGCTGCCGCGGCCACTATGATCTAGTGGCTCACCCCAACCCCGCATCCCACGCCACTGGGATGCGGGGTTTCCTTCTGCCCTAAAATGCTGCAAACTAGCGGCATATAATACAGCGCATAAAATTATTCCTTTCGATGCCGTGGAAAAACCGGTAAAGTGGCAAAAAGTTAGCCCCGCGCTCGGCCATGTTGCTTGCACTGTGCCGCCGCGGTGTACTCAGCGGCGCGCGGCCTGTGAATGTTCTCGCCTCTCATCAGTTGTGGCGCTCGTGGTATTCGCGGCAGCGGGGCACGGGAACGCGACACAACCATAAGGAGCGCAGTAACCAACGTGCTAATACTTTTGGGTGCCCTCATCGCCGCGACCGTGACCGCACCGCTACTAATCATGCGGATGGGGCGCCCGGCTTTTGGAATTTTGGCACTGGTCCCCGGCGCAGGGTTTGTGTGGACGCTCATTCACTTCCTGCGCGGCACTTTCAATGACAACGGTGCGGTCCAGCACACCGTGGAATGGATGCCGTCTGCCAACCTCAGCTTTGATCTCCGCTTAGACGGATTAGGCGCGCTGTTTAGCCTCATCATCCTGGGCATGGGCGCGCTCGTGTTGGTGTATTGCTGGGGCTATTTCGACGGCACTCGGCGCCGCCTAGCCATGTTCGCCGCGCAGATGGTGGGCTTTGCCACCGCCATGTTTGGCTTGGTGGCCGCGGATAATTTCCTGCTGATGTACGTGTTCTGGGAGATTACCTCCCTGCTGTCTTATCTCTTGGTCAGCTACTACGCAGAGCGCGCCTCTTCTCGCCGCGCCGCGCAGCAGGCGCTTATGGTCACCGTCTTGGGCGGGCTTTCTATGCTCATGGGCATTATTTTGCTGGGACGCCAAACCGGCGCGTGGACCTTTAGCGATATCGCAGCCTATGAGAATTTTGCGCAAACCCCCTATGTCACGGTAGCCATCGTGCTCATTTTGGCGGGCGCGCTGACTAAATCCGCAATCGCTCCGGCGCACTTCTGGCTACCTGGTGCCATGGCGGCACCGACACCGGTCTCTGCCTACCTGCACTCCGCTGCGATGGTTAAGGCAGGTATTTATCTAGTCGCGCGGCTGGCGCCGTCCATGTATGAAGTCGCCACCTGGCACGTGGTGGTTATCTCCCTCGGCGCATTTACCATGCTGCTCGGCGGTTGGATGACGCTCAAGCAGCGCGACCTCAAGCTGGTTTTGGCCTATGGCACCGTCTCCCAATTGGGCTTTATCACCTCCATTGCAGCCGTGGGTTCGCGAGAGGCCATGCAAGCCGGCCTCGCGCTAACCTTTGCGCACTCCCTGTTTAAGGCGGCGCTGTTTATGGTCGTCGGCGCTATCGACCACTGCTCGGGAACAAGAGACATCAGCAAGCTTTCCGGCTTGGGGCGCAAAGAGCCTTTCCTTTTTGGTATTGCCATCATCTCCGGCCTATCTATGGCCGGCGTCCCACCGCTGTTCGGCTTCGTGGCCAAGGAAGCCGTGCTGGAAGCCACCATGCACGAAGAGCTCCTGGCCGGAATGCCGCGCAATATGATGCTCGTGGCCTATGTCCTCGGTTCCATCCTCACCATGGCCTATACCCTGCGCTTTTTGTGGGGCGCCTTCGCCACCAAGCAGGAAATTAATGGTGCGGAGCCAGCAGAGGCCGTCGCCAAGATGCATCCCGTCACGATAGGATTGTGGCTCTCCCCTGCCCTGCTCACCGCCCTAACCGTGGCACTTGGCGTATTCCCCAAGCCACTCTCCGCGGCCATTGACCAGCACCTCAACTCCACTTTCGGCCCAAAGGAGCATAGCGAGCTAGCCCTGTGGCATGGACTTACCGTGGCACTTGGCCTCTCGGTACTCATCATTGTGGGCGGTATCGTGCTGCACTGGCAACGCCAGACCTTGGTCAAATGGCAATTCGCCTATCCCGCGCTGGGCAATGCGGATGATGCCTATGATTCGGTCATCGCTCATCTGCGCCAGCTCTCTCTGCGCACGACGGCAAGCACGCAGCGTGGCTCCCTGCAGCTGAACTTGACCGTCATCTTTGCAACGCTGATGCTGCTGCCGCTAGCTATGCTCATCAAGGGCGATCTCACCGATATCCGGATGATTGTGGCGGAAAATCCCTGGCAGATAGTGGCCGCCTTCATCATCATGGTGGCCGCGGTGGCCGCCACGGTCACCGATAACCGCCTGTCCGCCGTCATCATCGTTGGTGTAACAGGCTATACGCTCGCGTTTATCTTTGCGCTACACGGTGCACCAGACCTAGCACTGACCCAGCTGCTCACTGAGACCATCGTGATGGTTCTTTTCATGCTGGTCTTGCGCCGCATGCCGGCCTCCACCGAGTGGAAGCAAGATCCCAAGATGGGGCGCCTGCGCGCCTGGCTTTCCGTGGGCGCCGGCCTCACAGTCACCGTGGTAGCGATGTTTGCTATTAACGCGCGCCAATCTAAACCCATCTCCGTGTTCATGCCGGATCTGGCCAAGGAGATCGGACACGGCGCCAATACCGTCAACGTCTTGCTAGTGGATCTGCGCGCGTGGGATACCTTCGGCGAAATTACGGTCATCATCGTTGCCGCACTGGGCGTGGTCTCGCTGATTTACCGCACCCAATCCTTCGGCCGCCAAAGCCGCCGCCCCACCCTGCGGGTTACCGGCCGGCGCTGGCTGGCCGCCGGGGTGGAATCTGAGCAGGCCCTCAACCGCTCGCTGATGATTGACGTTTCCACCCGCGTGCTCTTCCCGTCCATGGTCGCGCTGTCCTTCTACTTTTTCTTCGCCGGCCACAACGCCCCGGGTGGCGGCTTTGCCGGCGGTCTCGTCGCTGCGCTGGCGCTCATTCTGCGCTACCTAGCCGGCGGGCGCGCGGAGCTGGAAGAGACCCTGCCCATCGACGCCGGCCGCACCATGGGTACCGGCCTCTTGCTGTCCGCTCTGGCCGCGGTGACCCCCATGTTCTTTGGGCACCCGCCGCTTACCAGCGGATACACCTCGCCGGAGATACCGCTCATCGGCAAGGTATCCCTACCTTCGGCGTTGGTCTTTGACGCCGGCGTCTACCTCATCGTCGTGGGGCTTACGCTCTATATCCTGAATTCCTTGGGTGCCAAGCTGGACGAGGAAGAGGATATGCGTAAGCAACGCGCCCGCGACCGCGCCCGCTCGCTGGCCCGGCAGCAACGCCAACGCACCGCCAAACAGAAGGCACAACGGGCGCAGCGCAAAGAAAAGAAACAAGCTGCCACCACAAGCACAGCTACTACGACCGGAGAGGAGAAATAAATGGAAGCCAACCTCTTCCTCCTTCTGGCCGCCGGCGTGCTCGTCGCAGCAGGCGTCTACCTGCTGCTCGACCGCGCCATGACCAAGATGCTGCTGGGCTTGTTGCTTCTAGGCAATGGAGCCAACCTCTTTCTGCTGCAGTCCGGCGGCTCGGCCGGTTCCCCTCCCATCGATGGCCGCGAGTCGGAGCCTTTCGGCGCCGAAATTGCAGATCCACTGGCACAGGCGATGATCCTTACCGCCATCGTCATCTCCATGGCGCTAACGGCCTTCATCCTTACCCTGGCCTACCGCCAGTACCGCTACCGTACGGACGATGTCATTGAAGATGACGCGGAAGATACCGCTATTGCCGCCAAGGCTGCGCGCCCCGGTAATGCGGCCGCTAGCCCGGACCACGATGCTTCCAATGATCCAACTACGGGCCGCGCCACCAAGCAAGGCGATAACTTCGGCCCCGCATCCTTCGAGGAACCGGTAAAGGGGGCCCACGATGAGTGAGACCGTACAGCCGCTTGTCGATGTCCTCTTTCCCTACATCGGCTATTTCATTCCGCTGCCGATTATCATCCCCGCGGTGGCCGCAGCCCTCGCATTGATCTTTTGCCGCACTCCCAATGCGCAGCGCCAGATCGTGTTTTTCTCGCTGCTCATTACCGCGGTGGTCAATGCCCTTCTCATCCTCATCGCGGATTTTGAGGGCATCCAAACCCTGCAAATAGGTGGCTGGGATGCCCCAGTCGGCATCACACTGGTGGCAGACCGCCTCTCCGCGGTGATGCTTTTTACCTCCTCCGTGGTGCTGTTTTCTGTCATTTGGTACGCCATTTCCCAGGGCGTACGCGATGGCACCAAGGACGAGCCAGTGGCCGTATTCTTGCCCACCTACATGCTGCTGACCATGGGCGTTAATATCTCCTTTTTGGCCGGCGACCTCTTCAACCTTTACGTGGGCTTCGAGGTCTTCCTCGTAGCGTCTTATGTGCTGTTGACCTTGGGCGCCTCGGCTGGCCGTGTGCGGGCCGGCGTGGGCTACGTGATGGTGTCTATGGCCTCATCCATGATCTTCTTGCTCGCTTTGGGATTTGTGTATTCCTCCGTGGGCACGATGAACATGGCCCAGATTGGCCAGCGCATGCAGGACATCCCGGAGGGAACTCGTACCGCCATCTTCGCCACATTGCTAGTCGCATTTGGCATTAAGGCGGCCGTGGTCCCACTGGACGCCTGGCTGCCGGATTCGTACCCCACGGCGCCGTCGCTAGTCACGGCCGTCTTCGCCGGCCTATTGACCAAGGTGGGCGTTTACGCCATCATTCGCGCCCGCACCTCCGTTTTTACCGCGGGCGGGCTTGATACCGTGCTCATGTGGGTCGCTCTAGCCACCATGCTGGTGGGTATTTTAGGCGCGATCGCGCAGTCCGATGTTAAGCGCCTATTGTCCTTTACCCTGGTCAGCCACATCGGCTACATGATTTTCGGCGTCTCCCTCGGCACCGCACAGGGCCTATCCGGCGCCATCTTCTACGCCGTGCACCACATTCTGGTCCAAACTGCGCTGTTCCTGGTGGTTGGACTGGTCGAGCGTCAGGCCGGTACCTCATCGCTGCGCCGCTTGGGTTCGCTAATGTATTCCGCTCCGCTGATCGGAATTTTGTACTTCATCCCTGCTATTAACCTGGGCGGCATCCCGCCGTTCTCCGGTTTCTTGGGAAAGATCATCCTTCTGCAAGCGGGTGCGAATAAAGGCTCCTGGATGGCGTGGGTACTCATCGCCGGTGCCGTAGTCACCTCGCTGCTTACGCTCTACGTCATGATGTTGGTATGGGCCAAGGGCTTTCAACGCGACCGTGCTGATGCCCCTGAAGGCAACGTGGCGCTCGCCCGCCCGGCCCCGCTTTCTGATATCACCGATGAGGTGGAGTTTTCCTCCCGCCAGGATGTGGGCAGGGTGCCCTTTGGCATGATCGCCTCTACTACCCTGCTGGTAGCCGCGTCGACCTCCATTACCTTCCTGGCCGGCCCAATATCTGGTGTAACCTCGCGCGCTGCCGAATCCGCACAGGATACGTCCATCTATCAGTACGCGGTACTGGGCGACCGCGCGGATGTTCCCACTCGCCATCTCAACCAGAAGGAGCGCTACACCGGCGGCGCGGATTCCTATAAGAATCGCCGCAGCCTTTCCCCGGACGCGGAGTCCCCGGCCTCGCCGGGCCTGGATTCCCGCACCGATCCAGAAGCCGGTGGCCGTGATTCGCATTCCACCACCGTAAAATCTCCGGACGCCGCCAAGAGGAAGGATATTAGCGATGACTAATACGCGCTTTTCCGGCCTGCGCCACCGCTTCCGTCCGTGGTTCATCGTCTGGCTCATCATCATGTGGTGCATGCTGATGGGCGAGGTTACCGTGGGAAACTTGGTGGCGGGACTCATCATCGGCGTCGTTATTGTCTTTGCCCTGCCGCTGCCGGCCATGCCGATTACCGGCATCGACGTTTCCTGGGGCAAGCTCATTGCTTTTATGCTCCGCTGGTTCTGGGAGTTGTTCTACGCCTCACTCAAGGTGGGCTGGTTGGCCGTGCGCCCACAGCCAGTGCCCAAGACCGCCATCTTAGAGCTGCCCATGCGCCTGGATAACGAGTTCGTGCTTTCACTAGCCGTGACGCTGTATAACCTGCAGCCGGGCGGCACGGTAACCGATATCGATATTGCTAACCGCATGATTACCGTCCATATCTTGGATGCCCGCGATGAGGCCCAAATACAGCGCGAAATCGGCGCCGTGGCCCACCTTGAGGCCTCCTTCATCGACATCTTTGAAAGGAGCCACCCCTAAATGGATCCGCAGATCTATAACGCGATTTTGCTGGTGGCCGCCGCGCTGCTGGTGGTCTCCTTCCTCATCACTCTCTGGCGCATTGTCACCGGCCCCAACTCGCTAGATCGCTTGATAGGCATGGACGGCTTTACCGCCATGTTCCAATGTGCTTTGGCCACCTACATGTGCTGGTCCCTTAATACCACCGTGGTCTCGGCCATGCTGGTCATCGCCCTCTTAGGCTTTATCTCCACCGTGTCCGTCACTAGGTTTAGGAAGAGGGATAACCAATGAGTTGGTCCTTTATCGCAGATGTACTCTCGCTCATCCTCATCATTGGCGGCAGCGTCCTGACCTTGGCCGCGGCCATCGGTATCGCGCGATTCAAAGACACCATGTCGCGCGTGCACGCGGTGAGTAAGCCACAGACCACCGGCCTAATCCTCACCATCCTTGGCGCGATCATCCGCATCACGGGCGCGGAATCCTTCAGCGTGGCCGAGCGCGGGGATTTAGGTATGCTCATTTTGCTGGTACTGTTTGCCATGTTCACTAGCCCGGTAACCGCGCAGCGCACCTCACGTATTGCACGCCGTGAGGGCCTGTACGGCACCGAGGAAACCATGTCCCGCAACGACCGACCCGCCGCGAAGTCGCTGCGCCGCAAGTAGGAGACGCTTTTCACCGTGAAAAAGCTTTATGGGCTTCCCACTATGGTGACTTTGCTCGCCGCTCTCGTCGGCGCCATCGTCTACCGCTTCAGCATCTATGACGGCAATAGCGCCTTTGTGTGGCGCGTTCCTTTGGATCTGAAGATTTATTGGCTCGCCGGCGGTGAGGTGGCCCAAGGCGCGGACCTCTACGATAACGCCTATATTGGCGACCTTCCTTTTACTTATCCGCCCTTTTCCGGCACCCTTTTCAAGTGGCTCTCGCCGCTTGCCGACGACCCCCTGATCCTCCTCTGGCAGGGTGGCACTGCTCTCGCTTTGTTTACGGTTATTATGCTGGTCCTGCGCGAGCGCGGGCTCAAGCTCTCCCCTGCTATCTGGCTGCTAGGCATCCTGCTACTGTGCTGCACCCCGGCGAATGAGCCGGTGCACGGCACCTTATTCTTTGGCCAGATCAACATCTTTTTGATGCTGCTGGTGGCCCTAGACATTCTGCCGCGCAAGCGCGCCTTGCCGGGCATCGGTATCGGTTTGGCCGCGGGCATGAAGCTCACCCCGGCTTATATGGGGTTGGTCTTGTTATTTCAGAAGCGTTGGTGGCAAGCAATCATCGCCATCCTCACCTTCGCGGTAACCGTGGCCATTGGTTTTGTAACCATCCCAGACGCCGCAAATTTCTGGACCGATGCCATTTTCAACTCCTCTCGCGTGGGCGAGCACACCAATCCTGGTGCGCAGTCCATTCGCTCCGTGATGGTTCGCGCGTGGGGAATCGACGGCGGCTTGCTCTGGCTCGTCGCCGTAGTCGTGGTCTTCATTCTGACCTGCCTGGCGCTACGCACCGCAATGAAGCACCGCAATAATTCCGCTGCACTCGCGCTTGCCGGCATTAGTTCTTGCTTGGTCTCGCCCTTTTCCTGGTACCACCACTGGGTGTGGACGGTGCCGCTGGCCGTCGTCGTGTTGGTCTCTGTCAACCAGGCGCTGGGCAAGCGCATGACCGGTTTCCTCGGTGCGCAGTTTTCAGGGCTGATTTCTGTACTCGCAATGTGCGCCGTAACGATGCCGTTTATTTCTGCAGCCGTGTGGCTTTCTGCGGCCAGCCGCTCGCTCAATCACTGGGATTTGCAGCCGTGGGGCATGCTGGCTTTTACCGGCGCCGGTGTCCTGTATATCGCCTTCTACGCAGTGTGGGGCTTTATCCCTGGCACCCAACCGGCCGAGGAAACGACCGCCCCTGGTAACCCCCAGCAGCTCGCGCAACCTTCTGTCGCGCAACCCGCTGCCGCCGCGACCGCGGCCCGACGAGCGCGCTCCTTGAGCACCGAGTCTACGACCCGGGGCGGTCATTCACAGGCAACGCACACTATCAGCGATGAGACAGCAGAAATGCCCGCGGTGGGCCCCGAAACGCGTGCTTTTCCTGCGTCCCAGGACATCACCGACATCCCCGATACCCCGGCCTACGGGCGTCACTCTCGCCCCGAGGACTAACCCCGGGCCAGCAGCCTGTCCGCCGATTTAAAGCGGGCGGAAAGTACGCAACTCGCTGCAGGTCTGCTCGACCACCTCGCGCCAGCTGCCGGTTTCTCTAAACAGCCGGCGCTGCCGCTCATAGCCGGCGCCGCCCTCAATAATCTCGTAGATGAGGCGCAGTTCATTGACGCATCCCAGCTCGCGGGCGATGGGAGTAAGTTCCTCAACCATCTCCGCCAGCTCATCCTTCACCCAGGCCTCATCGGTCTCGCGGGAGGTAATTACCAGCGCATCCATGCCGTAGCGGGCGCCGCGCCATTTATTTTCTGCCACATGCCAGGGCTGGAGGATGGGGAGGGGCTCCGCGGCATCGATAAGCCGGTCGAAGTAGACCACCAAGCAGTGGGTCAGCGCCACGATAGCGGAAAGCTCGCGCAGATTCGATGTCGCATCGGATACTCGGACCTCCACCGTGCCCCACTTGGACGCCGGCCGAATATCGAAGTGCATGGAGCCGGTGTGATTAATAACGCCGGAGATTGCCTGGTCGCGCATATAGGACTGCCACTCGGCCCAATCGCGGAATTGATACGGCATGCCTGCAGTGGGCAGCTGCTGATACAGCATGGTGCGATTAGAGGCATAGCCGGTATCTAAGCCCTCCCACCCCGGCGAGCACGCGGAAATGGCCAACAGGTGGGGGTACTTGGTCATCAGCGCATTAATGATAGGCCACACGCGATCTTCATGGCTGATACCGACGTGCACGTGCGTGCCCCAGAGCAGCATCTGCTTGCCCCAGTACTGGGTGCGCGCGATGATTTCTTGGTAGCTGGGTTTATCTGATAGCGGGTTCTCACGGAAATCCGTAAACGGATGACCGCCGGACGCCCAGATATCCACGCCCAGCTTATCGGCAGCTTCTTCCACCACCTGCAGGGAATTGCTCAGGTCAGCGATAGCTTCCGGCACGGTGTGGCAGATTCCAGTGACCAGCTCCACCGTGTTTTGGAGGAATTCCTTTTCTAGGTGGATCTCAGGGTGGGCTGCAGTGGCGAGGTCAATCAATTCCGCACCGCGCGGAACGAGGTCTCGCGTTGCGCGGTCCACGAGCGCCACCTCCCATTCCACGCCAAGCGTTGGTTCGGGAGAGCGGGCGAATTGTTCTGCCGGGATCTTCACCCATTCAGCTTAACGGGTGACAGGTATTAACACGTGAATTTTATTTACCCTATCTACTTCGGCGAAGGTAGAGGCATTCACTGGTTTAGATCAACAAAGTCCAAGGACATCCGGCGGGAGAATAATGGTGCTCCTCTTCGGCCGGACGGCCTTGGACTTTAAGTCAGGTGCGCAGCAGGCTTAGGCCTGCGGCACTGCTAGAGCAACGACGACGGCGCCATCATCGGTTGCTTCCTTAGGCAGGTCGCGGTTCATTGGGGCGACATCGGCCTGGTAGCGGGCGGCTACTTCCTTTGCCAGTGCCTCAGCGGAGGTATCGCCTTCTGGGAAGAAGACGGTGGTCTTCGGAACTGTGAGGACATCGCCAGGCAAGTTGCCAACATAGCCCACCTTGAAGCCGCCGCTCTTGAGGGAATCGGCTTCCTTCTTGGCCTTGTCTACCTCACCGGAGTTATTAAGGACGCTGACCTTAATATCGTTGCGGTCGCGTGCGGCGGAGTGGGCGTTGTCCTCGCCTGCGGCTTCATTCTCAGCTGCGGCACGCTCGTCAGCGTCACCGGAAGCGGCTGCATCACCCGGCTTATCGCCCTCCCCTGCTGGGGCGGGGGCAGGAGCGCCGGGTCGATCGGATACCTCTGGGGCACCCGGAGCGCGGGAGCCTGCGGCGTCGGAGCCAGCAGAGCCTTCGGGCGCGGCACCGATGGTGGAACCGGCAGAGTTTTCCTGCGTGCTCTCAGACGCCACGGTGGAGTCATCGTCACCCGAGGTCATGGAGTATAAAGCCCAGAGGCCGAGCATGACGGCCACCGCGATGAGGACCATCGCCAGGCCGCGCAGCGGGAGGCCGCCCTTTTTAGCATGCGCACCGCCACCAGCGGGGCGCTGCTTAGCAGCACTGGAAGCGGAGGCGCCGGCAGCAGAGCCGGCGCGGGTTTCGTCGGATACCTTGTCGGTCGAATTTTCCGGATTCACATTAGTCACATACGCAACACTAGTACTCAGAATTAACTATCCGGGGTATTTCCCCGCGCGGCGCGCCGCGTGTCTTCTCGCTCCTCGCGCAGGCGACGCAGCCGTGCAACCAGGAGGGGATGGGATTGGGCGGCCGCGGGGGCGTCGAGAAGCAGGTTAAGGCGCTGGTGGTAGCGCACCGGGGAGATATCCAGCTGCGCACGAATAGCCTCTTCTTTGCGGCCGATGCTGCGCGGCGCGGTTTCCTCGAAGTCCAAAATGGCGGCGTCTAGGTCAGACAAGGGGTTCATGCCTAAACTGTAAGGCATGACTATTCGCCCCATCGTTATCCACGGCGAGACCGTGCTTCACGAACCCACCCAACCGGTGGAAGAATCCGAGATTTCCACCCCGGAAATGCAGCAGCTCATCGCGGACATGTATGAAACCATGGATGCCGCCCATGGCGTAGGCCTGGCCGCTAACCAGGTAGGAATTGGCAAGCGCCTCTTTGTCTACCACTGCCCCGATACGGATGGCCCCAATGGCACCGAGCTGCCGTCCGAAAAGGCAGGCATGCGCAAGGGCTGCGTTATTAACCCCGTGCTGGAGACCTCCGAGATTCCAGAGACCATGCCGGCCGATGACGGCTCCGATGACGAAGGCTGCCTCTCCGTTCCAGGCGAGGGCTTTCCCACCGGCCGCGCCGACTGGGCACGCGTGACCGGCAAGGACGAAAACGGCAACGACATCTCCGTCGAAGGCTATGGTTTCTTCGCCCGCTGCCTGCAGCACGAGACCGGCCACCTCGATGGCTTCCTCTACACGGATACCCTCATTGGCCGCTATAAGCGCCAGGCCAAGAAGGCCATTAAGCGCCACGGTTGGACCGAGCCGGGGTACTCCTGGGTACCGGGCGAGGACGCCGATCCCTTCGGCCACGACGACTAATGTCACGTATTTTCCGCTCCGATGCCGTCCAGGTGGGCGAGCGCGTGGTGGCCCGGCGCGATTTCGGCGATGTGCATAGCGATGTCATCGGGCATGTGCTTAGCCTCAATCCGCTGGTCATCCGCCCGCAAGAGGTAGGCGGTTACCCCTCCGACTTAGATGCGGTAGAAATCCCGCCGGAGCAGCTGAAGATCATCAAGCGGCTCTCCCCGCGCATGGTCCGCAATTCCGATATCCGCGCCGTGGAGGTTGCCGCAGCCGCGGCTTTCCCTGGCGGGGAGCACGCGTGGACCAGCGATGGTTCTTGGCTCATGCGCGCCGGCGAGGGCGATACCAGCCACTCTAACTCGGCCGTACCCGTGGGTCCTTCGGCTGGCTTTACCCCGGTGCCGCTGGAGGAGATTAAGGCTTTTTACGCTAGACACAGCCTGCCGGTGCGCCTTTTGGTCCCAGAGCGCATTGGCAAACCGGCCGAGCGCCTGCTTGCCGACGCCACCTGGGAGACCGAGCCAGAAACGCTCGCTATGGTTCTGCGTGATCTACCGACATTTGCCGGCGCCGCCGCCTCCCCTACCTTCCACATCGAAGACCATCCCGATAAAGAGTGGCTGGCGATGTACGAATCGCGTAAGGAGACCCTTCCGCCTAAGGCACTGAAGCACCTGAGCACCTCAATCGAGGGCACACTTGGCTTTGGCCGCCTGACATTAGAAGGCGAAACCATCGCCATTGCCCGCGGCGCTATTAGCGAATCCGGCGATGGCACGAAGTGGCTGGGACTGTCTTCCGTCGAGGTAGCAGAAGACTTCCGCCGCCGCGGACTCGGCACCCTGCTGCTTCAATCCCTGCTGCAGTGGGGTCACGACAACGGCGCCGAGCACGCCTACCTCGCCGTGCAAGCCTCCAATACCGCCGGCGTGCGGCTATCTGAAAAGCTCGGCTTCATTGAACAACACCGCCGCATCTACGCTCGCCTGCGTGACTAGCTTTCCGCGCCTGTTCCTTTCGGGCTAGGTGGTGAGCCTTATGGGACTGCCCGCTGACCTCGCTGCAGCGGGCAGGTACTGTATGTGGCATGCGCATCGCCACGTGGAATATTAACTCCGTTCGTACCCGCACACAGCGGGCGCTGGACCTTATCTCCAAGCACGACATCGACGTCTTATGTCTGCAGGAAACTAAGGTAAATGACGATAAATTTCCACGCGAGACCTTTGAGGAAGCGGGCCTGCATGTCACCTGCCACGGGCTCAACCAGTGGAATGGTGTAGCCATCGTGTCTACAGATGCGCCCGAGGAGGTCTTGGTAGGCTTCCCAGGCCAACCCGGCTTTGCCAAAGATCCAGATAAGCCACAGGACCGTGAGGCCCGAGCGCTAGGGGTCCGCATCCGTGGCGTAGAAATTTGGTCCCTCTACGTGCCCAACGGCCGCGAGATTACTGACCGCCACTACGACTACAAGCTGGACTTTCTCTACCACTTGGCACGCTATGCGGAAAATAATGCACAGTCTAAGCTGCTTTTGACCGGTGATTTCAATATTGCTCCGCGCGATGAAGATGTGTGGGATATTGAGGCATTCCGGGGCAAGACGCATGTCACCGAGCCAGAGCGCGCCGCATTCCAAATGCTGGAAGAAGCCGGGCTCGAGGAGGTCACCCGTCGGTTCACGGAAGACCAACGCTATACCTACTTTGATTACAAGAGCATGCGTTTCCAGAAAAACGAAGGCATGCGCATTGACTTCCAATTGGCTTCTGCCCCGCTTGCCCAACACGTGACTGGCGCGCAGGTAGACATGGTTGAGCGCGCAGGCGATAAGACCTCTGATCATTGCCCGCTTCTCGCAGATTTTGATCTGCCCGATTTCGATTCCGTGCGATAGATGTCTTGGTCGCTTGATCTCAGCTTCTGGCAACTTCTATTCCTGATCCTGGATTATGGAATCAAGATCATTGCCGTCGGCTTCGTACCCGAGGGCCGCCGTCCTTCCAGTTCCACCGCGTGGCTCTTGGCTATTTTGGTGCTACCGTTTATCGGTCTGCCGCTGTTTTTGCTCATGGGCTCGCCGTATATCAACCGGCGCCGCCACCGCATCCAGCAAGAGGCCAATGAAAAGATTGAAAACGTCACGGCCCGCACCCCTGACCACCCCCAGGGGCTCCTTTCGCCAGAAATAGAATCGGTCATCCGGCTCAACCGTGAGCTGACCGGATTCCCAGCGTTGGTGGGCCATAACCTTGGCCTGCACGCAGATTATGACGAATCTATCCGCGCTATCGCCGCCGCCATTGATCGCGCCGAGAAGTACGTGTCCATTGAGATCTACATCCAGTCCTGGGATGAGGTCACGGACGTCTTCTTCGAGTCGCTGCGCAGGGCTACCGCCCGCGGCGTGAAGGTACGATTGCTGCTGGATCAGATCGGCAGCTTCAAATATAAGGGCTATTTCAAGCTAGGCAAGCAGCTGACAGAGATAGGCGTGGATTGGCATCTCATGCTGCCTATTCAACTACACAAAGGCCGTTTCCGCCGTCCAGACCTGCGCAATCACCGCAAGCTGGTAATCATCGATGGCAAGGTGGGCTTTATCGGCTCGCTAAATATGATTAAGCGCCAGTACAAAACCAAGGACCGCTACTGGATCGACTACATGGTGGAGCTCTCCGGGCCGATTGTGACTTCCATGTCCGCGGTCTTCGCCGTGGATTGGTACCTCGAGGCAGACGAGAATCTTCCGCTCGATGAGCTGCCTTATGACGACGCCCAAACTGCCGACGCCAACCACCTCCAAATAATCCCCTCCGGCCCTGGTTATACCACTGAACCAAACCTGCGGATGTTCAACTCCTTGGTGCACCACGCCAAGGACCGGCTGGTTTTGTGCTCGCCCTACTTCGTTCCGGACGAGTCCCTATTGGAGGCCGTGACCACCGCCTGCTACCGCGGCGTGAAAGTGGAGCTCTACGTGTCAGCAAAGGCGGACCAGATTATGGTCAACCATGCCCAGTCCTCCTACTATCAGGCACTGCTAGAGGCAGGTGTACACATCTACCAATTCCCCTACCCTTTTGTGCTTCATTCCAAGTTCATTATCACCGACCCGGATGATCCAGGCCGCGATCCGCTGTGTATGTTCGGCTCCTCCAATATGGACCCGCGTTCCTTTGGCCTGAACTATGAGTCCACCATGTTGGTGGCCAAGGGAGACCTCATTGACCAGTTCAACCAGCTCGTAGCCAATTACCGCGCCGTGTGCCATGAGCTAACTTTGGAGGAATGGAATAAGCGCGGCTTTATCCGCCGCTACGTGGATAATGTCATGCGACTTACCTCTGCGCTGCAGTAGAGCGAACACGGACCACCTCGGTTGCAGCGAAGATAGTCCGAGAACAAGAAACCGCCCCGGCGGGCAGCGAATGAGCTGCCGGCCGAGGCGGTGAAGCGCCTAAGCAATGGGGCTTAAGCGTTAGAGGTGTTTAGGCGTCGCGCTTTTGCAGGACGATGACGCCGAGGACCCACAAAAGGAGAGCCCAGGCAATAAATACCAGGCAAAATACCCAGTTATCTTTCCAGGGAGCATCAACCGGATCTATCTCCCACAGCCAAGACTGGAAAGACTTGAACGGCATAAAGTTGACCAGCTTGCTACCAAACTTGGGAAGGGCAGCCACAAGATTATCCACGCCGAGGAAGAGGATGAGACCAATGGCCACGGAACCAGCCGTCGAGCGCAATAACAGTCCGAGACCTTGGGAGAAAAGGACGAGCAGCGCGGCGGCTAGAGGATACTTCCACAGCTGCTTCTGCCCCATCTCATCGTCCCAAGGTTGAAATTGTGCGGCTACCTCATCGTGAGCAAAAAACTCGGTGAGTAGGTAGGCACCCACCACGGCCACAAAGGTCAATGCTGCGGCGATAACCGCGTACATGAGCAACTTGACCACAGCGACCGACCAGCGGCGTGGGGTGGCCATGAAAGTGATGGTCTGCGTACCAAAGCGGTACTCAGTGGTGACAATCATGATGGCTTGGATCATGAGTACAGGCAGGCCAAGGGAAAAAAGGAAAGACACTGCGCCATCTGGGGTGATAACACCCATGCCCAACGCTGCATCCTCGGGGGTTTCCGCTGGTTGGGTAAGGCGAGCATTCAAAATGGCCCAGCCCCACGCAAAGAAGAGGAAGATGAAGGTGGTCCACCAGAAGGAGCGGGTGGTGTGCAGCTTGGTCCATTCGGACTTCAAGGTATTCAGCATGGCGAATTAAACCTCCTGCTGGGTGGGTCGAGCGAACGGAGTGGCAGCACCGGCCCCGGCACTGGCAGCGGCACCGCCGGCGGTGGGGTTACCGGTAGAGCCGTGGTACTGGACGGCATCGCCAGTAAGCTCCATGAAAGCATCCTCCAGGGAGGCGCTCTTGAGGCTGAGTTCATTAAGCGGCACACCGGTGGAGTAGGCTAGCTGGCCCACGAAATCCGTGGTCTGGTTGGCAATCACCAAGCGGGGGCGGCCCTCCTCGTCGGTGGACTCGGTAAAGGAGATTCCCTCGTCGCGCAGAGCCGAGCCAAACGCATCAAGGTGATCGGAGCGCACCAGCACGGAAGACTGCGAGTGGTCCTTCACAAAGTCATAGGTGGGCTGGTCCGCTACCAAGCGTCCCTTACCAATGACCACGAGGTGATCGGCGGTTTGAGACATCTCCGACAGTAGGTGGGAAGAAATCAAAATGGTGCGGCCCTCTTTGGCTAGGGCACGCACAAGCTGGCGGACCCAGCGAATGCCCTCTGGGTCGAGGCCATTGACCGGCTCATCTAGGATTAGGATGCCTGGGTCACCGAGCAGCGCGCCGGCTAGACCCAAGCGCTGGCCCATGCCGAGGGAGAAGCCGCCGACTTTCTTACCGGCGACGTCGGAAAGCCCTACCAGCCCCAAGACCTCGTCAACGCGGGAAGTAGAAATGCCATTGGACTGTGCGATCCATTTCAGGTGATTAGCGGCGCTGCGGTTGCGGTGCACTGCCTTGGCATCGAGCAAGGCACCCACCTCACGCAGGGGCTGTTTGAGCTCGTGGTAGTGCTTGCCGTTAATGCGCGCCTTGCCGGCCGTGGGAGCATCCAAGCCGAGGATCATGCGCATGGTGGTGGATTTGCCCGCGCCATTGGGCCCTAGGAACCCGGTGACCATGCCGGGTTTTACCTGAAAGGTGAGATCATCAACGGCGCGGACAGACTTATATTGTTTAGTCAGTCCTTCTACTTCGATCATGGCACTAGAGTGCCATAAATCTGGCAACTTTACCTGTTCAATGCTTCCATGCGCTCCCGCAGGGTGGGAAAGGAGCGGCGGAAGGCAGCCAATAATGGGAGGCCTTCTACCTCGTCAAAAGGCACCCAGCGCAGCTCATAGGACTCTTCATTGGCTGTGGTAGGCAGTGGGGCACCAGTGCGCGTGCGGGCAAGCACGGTGGTGTAGGTCCACTCCCCCGGTAGATCCCCCGCTGCGGGATAAGGCCCAGCCGTGACTTGCGCATCAAGTACCTCTACATCGTGGGGCGCAATCGCGCATTCCTCCTCGGTTTCGCGCAACGCGGCTTGGGTAGGCGACTCCGTAAAATCACGGGCCCCACCCGGAATCCCCCATGTATCGCCGTGATTGGTCCACGCGGCACGGTGTTGGAGAAGCACCTTGCGCCCGGCAACAAGGAAGAGGCCGGCGGCACCAAATTTTCCCCAGACGCGAATGCCGCCGGGGCCTGCCGCCCAGCCGTCTCCACTGTGAGGGTTATGCATGTTGCCTATCCTAGCCACACACGCGGGTATATGGTGGCGCCCAGCACACTGGGGGCGCTATTCTAAGTGAATGACCGAGCAGGCAGTCCGGGCAGAAAGCGTGCACGACGAGCACGCTCACCCGAGCGATCACTGGCTCGATGAGGTCACCGCGCCCACCGGCCCGGCCTTCAGCGGGCTCAGCAGCCGCGCCATGGAATGGTTCGCAGGCCCGGCGCGCCTGTTGCGCCGCTTTTATTACTTTGCCTCCACCACCCCAGGCAAGCTTTTTACGGTCACGCTCATCCTCACCGTGGCCCTAGGCGCCGCAGGCTTATCGATGTCCCAGTCTTCCGCCGCCCGCCATTCTGACCTGGACGAGCTGCTGAGCACCACCGAGCCGATGTCTAATGCGGCACACCACCTTTATAGTTCGCTCTCGGTGGCCGATACCGTGGCCACCACTGGCTTCGTGCAGGCCGGCGTGGAATCGGAACAAAACCGCGATAGCTATAACGAGGCTATCGATGCCGCCTCAGTGGCGGCCACCGAATCTGTGCTTGGCACCACCCAAGAAGATGGCCGCGTGCGCGAGCTGGTGACCTTTATCCAACGCGAGCTTCCTGTCTATGCCTCGATGGTGGAAAAAGCCCGCACCAATCACCGGGCGGGCAATGCGGTGGCCAATTCCTATATGTCCAATGCCTCGGCGCTGATGCGGGAGCATATTCTGCCGGCCGCCTCCGAGCTATTCCAGCTGACCACCGCCAAGGTAAACCAGCAACAACAAAAGCTCACCTCCCCACAGTGGGTGCCGCTCTCCGGACTCTTGGCGGCGCTCTTCTTCCTCGCCGTGGCCCAGTGGTGGCTGTGGCGCCAGACCCGTCGCCGTTTTAATCGCGGCTTCTTAACGGCCAGCGTTTTGCTTTTCTTGGCTATCTCCTGGGTGGCGCTGTCCAACCTCGCCACCTGGTCCACCGGCCACCAGGGCTTTGAAACGGCCTCGCGCCCCTGGGATTCATTGACGGCCTCCCGGATCGAGGCCCAACAGGCCCGCACCTCAGAGACCTTGGCACTGGTGTTGCGCTCTTCCGAAGAGGATACGATGGTGCGTTTTTCCAGCTCCATCAACTCCATCGAAATGGCTTTAGAGGACTATGAGGATGCGCTCAATGATGAAAACGTGGAGGTCACCGATCCGGAACTCATCCACAGCGCTCGGGCGGCCGCTGAGCAGTGGCGCGGCAGCCACGACAAGCTCATGGGCGCGCTCAAGGATGGCGACTATGACGAGGCCATCTACCAAGCCACGACCACCGAGCCCAAAGATGGCGAAATGACCGCGGCGCGTTCCTTCGACGAGCTCGACGCCGAACTTTCAGATCTCATCGGCCAAGCGCGCATCGCCATGCGCAGCTACTTAGAGCGTGGCCTAACCGCCATGACCGCGGTGTCCTCGGCCGTGTTCCTGCTAACTTTGTGCGCCATTATCGCCGTGTGGCTAGGCATCCGTCCCCGACTGCAGGAGTACCTCTAATGCGCCGCTCACACGCCACCGTTGCCTCTCTCGCCTGCGTCTGCCTAGCTTTGCCGCTGGTCTCCTGCGATGTTCGCTCCACCCCGCCGCTAGAGGCACCCGCCGAGCACGCCCTCGACTCCAGGCCTGGTCCACCGCTGCCGGAAGAAGCAGAAATTGAAAAGGCCGGATCTACCGCAGCGCGCCGCGCCTCTGAGGAGGACATCAAAGGCAGCTACCGCCCAGATGATAAGAAGGCGAAGGAGCGAGTACCGGATATCGTCAAGCGGGGCCGCCTCATCGTGGGCGTGGACCGTTCCAATAATTTGATGAGCTACCGCGACGCCGCTTCCGGTGACGTGCGCGGCTTCGAGGTTGATATCGCCCATGAGATTGCCCGCGATATTTTTGGTGATCCCAATAAGGTGGACTTCCGCTTCGTAGAATCCTCCAACCGCATCGAAGCCCTTAATTCGGGCGCGGTAGACATGATTGTGCGCACCATGACCATTAGCCCGGAGCGCGAGCGAGAAGTGGCCTTTTCCATTCCCTATATGCGTACCCAAACCCGCATGCTGGTCCTTACCAATTCCGGCATGAAGTCCGTCAAGGACGCCGCCGGTAAGACGCTGTGTGGTGTGGGAGCATCCACCGCGCTCGAAACCATCCGCGAGCACGCCCCCAAATCCGATATCTTGGTCACCCGTTCCTGGGGCGATT